>OGVK01000076.1_pt1 | contig 13031 bp, 16 predicted proteins | sample 1575721 | NCBI WGS metagenome assembly OGVK01 (sample SAMN07581521, study PRJEB24739) | freshwater metagenome | place: Singapore | collected 2015-01 | reverse complement strand
AATATTTCGTTTTCCCCATTTCCAATTGGTTCTATCTAAAGTCAGTTGCACTTGGTCGAATGAAAACATATTGAAAATCAACTGAGAAATTTGACGATAATCAAAATACTGACCTGCAAAGAAGCGCCGCATACGTCGATAAAATGATTGTGGTAACTATCATGGTACAAGTAAAGATGCTGCACGCTATACAGCCAATGTCGTATCATCTTCGGATCCGCTTAAAACAGATTTAAATGAAAAAAATATGTGGATGGCTCGAGTTGATCAAGAGCTTAAATTTTTAAGTACAGATGAGCTAAAAGTCTCATTAGGTGGGAGCTATTGGCATTCGGACATTGAAAACAAAAAAACTTCTGAAGATGGTACACGAAATACTTGGGCACTGTTTAACCGCATTAACTATAAAAACTTAAATGTTGTGCTGACTGGTGGTAAACAGTCGATTAGTAATAAGGATGCTTTGAGTCCTAGTAGTTCTACATTCGGTTCATTTGATGCTGAATACGACATTGCTAATAAGGGATATTTCTACACTGTTGACACAAGTTATAGTTTTAAAAATGTCCATGATGCTCTTAACGTGACCCCGTATGTAGTATTCAGTGGTTTCAATAAGAAAGAACAGGGTTTTGATGATTCGCAACGCAATATTGTTGGCGTGGCTTGGGACTATAAAAACGTCACGTTATATACCGAATACTTAATGAGTAAGAATGATCCATTTGTCGGTGGAACAGGGACCTCATTGGCTGCGGGTGATGATGGTAAGTGGAACAAACTTTTAAATGTCATGTTTGTTTATAGCTTCTAAAAAGCCAGCTCTCTTTTACAAAATGAAAGAGAGCGACTTTTCATTTGTAATTCTCCTAAAAGACTCTTTTGGATAATCAAATATGCTTTCTCAATATACTCATGCATTCGCATTATTCTTTTCATTGTTGAATCCTTTCCTCATGAGTATTTACATGATTGGAATGATTCGACATACAGAGACTAAAGTATTTAACAAAGGACTTATTCAAGGAGCACTCATTGCGTTTCTGGTTTTTTTGCTTTTTGCTTGGGGAGGCGAGGCAATTTTCAGTAAATATTTAAATGTAAGATTCGAGTCATTCCAAATTTTTGGGGGCTTAATTTTCTTGGTGATAGGGTATCGTTACGTATTTCAAGGCGCAGACACGATAGGAGAAATGCGGGGCGCTCCTGAGCATTTGGCTGGGACGATTGCAATGCCTTTTATGATTGGACCAGGTACTATCAGTGCCGCAGTCGTGACTGGTATGAGCATGTCGGTGGTTGAGGCTGCTCTAGTCATCGGGCTAACCTTATTTCTTACCTGTAGTGTATTAATTTGTTTTCTGATGAAAAGCACTTAGTAACAGAAGAAATGTTACGAGATGCTTTTACAGGAAATGAATATAATAGAGTCATGTCCAGCAGGAATCCCGGTTGGATGGTTGAAGATTATTACGATTAAGGTAAATATAATGATTAATTTTGTTGATGTGAAAGATATCCAGGTTAAAAACGTACGTGCAGACTCCAACCCGAATAACCAAAATCGTATTCGTAAATCTTGGGTTCTGGCTCTAACTGAAGAAACTAAAGCAGCTATTAAAGATAAGATTAAAGATTCTGAAGCTCGCTTTGCTTTCTATAAATCTATTGACGACGAAGTTGCAGAAAAATGGATTGAATTGATGCGTAAGCATTACAACGAATCAATCAAGGCTGGTGCTAAAATTGTTACTGACCGTCATGGTGGCGAACGTCTAGAAAATGATTACTGCGTAGATGCTGATGAGCAACTCGTTGCGGCAGGTCAGATTGTTGCAGAAGAATTAACTGCTACATTCGCAGCTTGATATAATTATCCTGAACTTAATTAAAAGGTATTGAAATGAAATTCTCTAAAGAAACTCTGAACATTCTGAAAAACTTCTCCACCATCAACTCTGGTATCATGCTGAAACCTGGCAATTTTATCATGACTCGTGCTGTTAACGGTACGACTTATGCTGAAGCCACAATCTCTGATACTATCGATACTGATGTAGCAATTTATGACCTAAACAGTTTCCTTAGCATTCTGTCTCTGGTTGGTGACGATGCAGATATTATCATGCAGGAAGATGGTAACCTGGCAATTAAAGATGCTCGTTCCACTATTTTCTGGCCAGCAGCTGATCCGAGCACAATCGTGTTCCCTACTAAACCAATCCCATTCCCGGTAGCAAACGTAATTATTGATTTTAAAGGTGAAGACCTGCAGCAACTGATGCGAGTGTCTCGTGGTATGCAGATTGACACAATTGCTATCACTAATGTTGATGGTAAAATTGTTCTGCGTGGTTATAATAAAGTAGAAGACGCTGCACTGACTCGTCCGAAGTATTCTCTGACACTCGGTGATTATGATGGCGAAGGTAACTTCAACTTCATCATCAACATGAGCAATATGAAAATGACTGTTGGTGATTACAAGCTGATGCTGTGGGCAAAAATGAACGGTGCTAAGAAACAGACTGCAGCAAAATTTGAAGGTGCATCAGCCTCTTATGTGGTAGCAATGGAAGCAGATAGTACCTTTGACTTTGAGTAATAAATTCGGGGCTTCGGCCCCATCTTTAATCTGAATGAGGAAATATAAATGAAATTGACAGTAAACGAAGCAGACTTTATGTGGGAACAGAAATATCGTCCAGGTACTATTTCTGAGTGTGTATTGCCTGCTGAAGATAAAGAAATTTTTTCGGCTTTAGTAGCTAAAGGAAAAATTCCTCATTTAATTCTCCATAGTACTTCTCCTGGCACCGGTAAGACCACAGTAGCTAAAGCATTATGTAATGACATTAATGCTGAAATGATGTTCGTGAATGGTTCTGATTGTAAAATTGATTTCGTTCGTGGACCGTTAACTGCATTCGCAAGTTCTGCATCCATTGCAGGTAAGCAGAAAATTATCGTGATTGATGAATTCGACCGAGCAGGTCTTGCAGAATCTCAACGGCATCTGCGTTCATTCATGGAAGCGTATAGCACAAACTGTACTATTATCATTACTGCAAACAACCTTGATGGTATCATTAAACCTCTTCAGTCTCGTTGCCGTGTAATTAATTTTGGTAAACCATCTCCATCTGATGTTAAGCCAATGCAAATCGAGATGCTCAAACGTTGTCTCGCAATTTGTGAAAATGAAGGCGTGGTAGTTGAAGATAAGAAAGTTGTAGCTGCTTTGGTCAAAAAGAATTTTCCAGAATTCCGTAAGACCATCAACATGCTTGATCATTATTCTTCTAAGGGTGTGATTGATGCAGGTATCTTGTCTATTGTTCTAAATGACCGCGGCTCAATTGAAGATGTCATTGAAGCTATTAAAACCAAGAACATCAAAGAACTCCGTGCTCTTGCTCCGAAATATGCTGCAGACTATACTTGGTTCGTAGATAAACTTTCTTCGGAACTGTATACAATGGTTACTGGCCCAAGTATTATCCGAATGTATGAAATTATTGGTGAAAATAACCAGTATCATGGTGTAGCAGCTTCGATTGAATTACATTTGGTTTATATGCTTATTCAACTTGTTGTAGAGATGCAGTGGAAATGATGAGTTTATTTGAAGATGATGATCAGTATAATGAACACCAAATCGCGTGGTTGGGTAAAGACTGGGCGAAAGTCCAGGAATTATCTGATTCATATAAAGAAAAGGCAGAAAATCAATTCTTCGAGATTATCGGTTCTATTAATGAAAAGAAAGAGCATTTGAACATCTCGACTATGGATTATTCAAAATTCATGGTTGAAAACGCTCTTTCTCAGCATGCCGACTGTATGCCTGCTGTTTATGTTATGAACCTTGTTGGTCAAGGACTGTCTGACCAAGCACACTATAACTATATGATGGCCTCTGTTCCTAGAGGTCGTCGGTATGGCAAATGGGCTAAGTTAACAGAGAACACTCTGGATGCATTGATTCTTCAAGTTATAATGTCATATTACAAAGTCAATGCAATTGATGCTAGGATGTATAGAGAGACTCTGGAAGCCAAAAATAAACTTAAACCTGCTCTCAAGAAAATGAAAGGTCTTGTGACTGATGAATTGCTCAAGACAATCACGAAAAACCTGAAAGAACAAAAAACTCTTAAGAAAACAGCATTGGAATGGTAAAGATGATTGAAATTACACTGAAGAAACCTGAAGACTTCCTGAAAGTTAAAGAAACTCTGACTCGTATGGGAATTGCTAATAACAAAGATAAGGTACTATATCAAAGCTGCCACATTCTCCAGAAACAAGGTCGTTACTATATTGTACATTTTAAAGAAATGTTGAAGCTTGACGGCCGTCCTGTTATTATTGACCTGGAAGATGAAATCCGTCGAGATTCAATTGCCCAACTGCTTGCAGATTGGGGTCTATTAAGTATTAATCGTGGTCAAACTCTTGCCCAGATGCAGAATAACTTCCGAGTAATTACATTCAAGCAGAAACATGAATGGACCTTAAAATCTAAGTATACGATTGGTGCATAAGAAAAGGCCTTCGGGCCTTTTACTTTATAAAAATTGGAGTATAATTATCCCACCTAAAGACTAATAACTCGGTCTATAAACAAAGGAAACCCATGAAAGAATTTTATATCAGCGTTGAAACTCTAGGCAATGACATTGTAGAGCGTTATATCGATTCTACTGGCGAAGAACGAATGCGTCGTATTCCATATTCTCCTGTGATGTTTAGTCATTGCATGGAAGAAACGAAGTACAAAGATATCTATGGCAAGTATTGCAAGAAGAACACATTCCCAACTATGAAAGATGCCCGTGATTGGATGCGTCGTATGGAAGACATGGGAATGGAAGCAATGGGTATGGATGATTTCAAACTCGCGTACATCAGTGATACTTACGGTTCAGAAATCGTTTATAATAAAAAATTCATCCGAATCGCAAACTGTGACATTGAGGTTACGGCATCCCAATTCCCAGACCCGATGAAAGCAGAATACGAAATTGATGCTATCACTCACTATGATTCAGTTGATGATAAGTTCTATGTGTTTGATTTACTGCATTCGCTTTATGGTTCCGTTTCAGAGTGGGACAAGAAACTCGCTGCTCGTTTAGATTCTGAAGGCGGTGATGAAGTTCCACAACATATTCTTGACCGCGTAGTATATATGCCGTTCAATTCAGAAAAAGAAATGATGCTTGAGTACATCAATCTTTGGGAACAGAAATGCCCAGCAATCTTTACTGGATGGAACATTGAAGGATTTGATATTCCGTACATCATGAATCGTGTGAAACAGATTCTTGGTGAGCGTACGATGAAACGGTTCTCTCCTCTGAATAAAGTTTCATCTAAGATTATCACAAACATGTATGGTGATAAAGAAATTTATTCTATCATGGGTGTGACTATTCTTGATTATATGGATTTGTATAAGAAATTTAGTTTCACGAACCAACCAACGTATAAGTTGGATTTCATTGCTTATTATGAAACCAAGAAAGGTAAATTAGCATATGACGGTCCGATCAATAAATTGCGTGAAACTAACCACCAACGGTATATTTCGTATAACATCATCGACGTTGAATCAGTACAAGCGATTGATGCGGTTCGTGGATTTATTGACCTAGCTATCTCAATGTCTTATTATGCAAAGATGCCATATCAAGGTGTAATGAGTCCAATTAAAACATGGGACGCAATCATCTTTAACAGTCTGAAAGAACAAGACAAGGTTATTCCGCAAAGTCGTTCTCACGTTAAACAGTCGTATCCTGGTGCGTATGTTAAGGAACCAGTTCCTGCTGCATACCGTTATATCATGTCGTTTGACTTGACATCTCTGTATCCGTCAATTATCCGACAGGTCAATATTTCACCAGAAACTATCGTTGGGCAGTTTAAACTTCATCCGTTGGGTGAGTACATTAACAAGACTGCTCCTCGTCCGTCTGATGAATATTCATGTTCACCAAATGGTTGGATGTATCGTAAAGATGTAGATGGTGTCATTCCAGTTGAAATCGCGAAGGTATTTTATCAGCGTAAAGAGTGGAAAAATAAAATGATGGGTGCCAAACGAAATCAAGAACTGATTAAAAAGGTTCTGAATGATAAGAAGTTTGGAACTATCGATAAATTCGCAGAAGTTAATGTCTATGAAGATTTCTCTGATGATATGAAAGCAGAACTGCTGACATACACCGAAGAGTGCCTTGACAAACTGATGTTTGAATGTAAACATGCTGAAATCTTGGGTAATACTAATCAGTTAAACCGTAAGATTCTGATCAACTCACTTTATGGTGCATTGGGTAACATTTACTTCCGTTATTATGATTTACGTAACGCATCAGCAATCACCTTGTTTGGTCAAATGGCAATCCAGTGGATTGAACGTAAAGTTAATGAATACCTCAACAAGGTATGCGGTACTGAAGGACATTCGTTTGTAGTAGCCGGTGATACTGACTCAATTTACGTTTGTGTTGATAAGGTTATTGAGAAAGTAGGTCTTGAGCGTTTCAAAGAAACTAACGATTTGGTAGAATTCCTGAACCAATTCGGTAAGAAGAAAATGGAACCTTGGATTGACCAATCATATCGTGAGATGTGTGAATACATGAACAACAAAGAACATTTAATGTTCATGGACCGTGAAGCTATTTCTTGTCCTCCGTTGGGTTCAAACGGCATTGGTGGATTTTGGAAAGCGAAGAAACGATATGCTCTGAACGTGTATGATATGGAAGGTACCCGTTATGCAGAACCGCATCTGAAAATCATGGGTATGGAAACTCAGCAAAGTTCTACACCAACTGCTGTTCAAAACGCATTGGAAGAATCTATTCGTCGTATGCTGCAAGAAGGTGAAGAATCTTTACAGCAATATTATAAGCAGTTTGAGTCTGAGTATCGTGAGCTTGACTATAAAGTAATCGCAGAGGTTAAGACTGCCAACAACATCGGTAAGTATGATGACGGTGCAGGATATCCAGATAAAGGTACACCATATCACGTTAAAGGTGCTTTGGCATATAACCGAGCAACCGCAGGATTTGAAGGTATAACACCAATCATGGAAGGCGAGAAGGTGATGGTCATCCCGCTGCGTGAAGGTAACCCGTACGGTGAGAAATGCATGGCATGGCCATCGGGCACTGAGCTGCCACAAGAAATCCGACAGGAAGTTCTAGTGTGGCTTGACCACAGTGTTCTGTTCCAAAAATCGTTCGTTAAACCTCTGACGGGTATGTCTGAAGCGGCAGGGTTAGACTACGAAGAGAAATCGTCTCTTCTTGATATGTTTGACTTTTAAAAAGTTGTTTACTTTACCACAAGGATGTGGTACCATGGTTCTCGAAATAACATACTGAGGAGATTACAATGAAATCGTTACTTGCTGTTATCGTTGCTCTCACGCTGACTGGTTGTCAAATGCCGCATGGTGATATTGTTCCTGCTTCTTCTGTTGGACAGATACGAGCAATTGGTGGTACGGTAGGATACTATCGTGCTAGCAACCAGGTCTCTGCTGAATCGCTCGCGGTAGAGCGCCGTTTGGCGAAAGAAAAAGCTAATCCTAATCGTCAGTTGTCTGCGATGGAACTTGACATGATTGAGCAGAATAAGCATGAACTGGAAGAAATTAAGCGTCTGCGTAAAACTCAAAAAGAACGTACATGTACTGCTCAAGCGGCAGCAGTGAATGACCAGATTCGTTTAACTGATTTTGCTAATGGCGGATTAAGTTATAATGAGCATAAACAACGTATGGAGCAGTTAAAATCTCTCCAAAACCACATCTACAACAAATGCATGTCTAACTGAGGAAATTAAAATGGAAGCAGTATTTGGCTTAATCATTCTTATCTTTATCTATTTTCTGCCGACTTTTGTAGCTTGCAGCCGTAAGCATAAATCACGGGGTGGAATCTTTATCACAAATCTAGTATTCGGTTGGTCCATTATCGGTTGGTTAATTGCGCTGATTTGGTCTGCTTCTAACGCACAACAGAATACAATTATTATCCAGCAAGTTAAATAAGAGGTCTCATGATTGTAACTCCAATGACAGTACAAGATATCCGTCAAGAATTCGCTAATGCTTTGCTCAATAAAGAATTCGTGATTGATAAAACAAGTGTGAAGACTATTGAAATCGTAGGTGCGTCATTTATTGCAGATGAGCCCTTGATTTTTGGTGCAGTTAATGATGGGTACATTGCCCGTGAACTTGAGTGGTATAAATCTCAAAGTTTATTCGTTAAAGATATTCCTGGTGAAACTCCAGCTATTTGGAAAGCAATTGCATCCAAACATGGTGAGATTAATTCTAACTATGGCTGGGCAGTTTGGTCAACACAAAACTATTCACAGTTTGCTAACTGCGCAAAAGAACTTATCAGTAATCCTGATTCTCGCCGCGGAATTATGATTTATACACGGCCTCAAATGCAGTATGATTTTGAGCGCGATGGCATGAGTGATTTCATGTGTACTAACAATGTTCAGTATCTGATTCGTGATAATAAAGTTCATGCTGTTGTAAACATGCGCTCTAATGATGTCGTCTTTGGATATCGTAATGACTATGCGTGGCAGCTCTATGTTCTGGAACAGTTAACCAAACTTCTGAATGCATCAGGTAAAAATTATTCAGTTGGTGACATTATTTGGAATGTCGGGTCTTTGCACGTGTATGAGCGTCATTTCTATCTCGTAGATAACTATGCTTATACTGGTGAAACTCATATTGCAAAGAAAGACTATAAAGGTGAGTGGAAATGATTCAGTTTGTAATTCCAAGTTATAAGCGTGCCGGGGCAGTAACTGCCCTGACTATGTTTCCTGAAGGTTATGTTCCGCATCTTGTAGTACGTGAATCAGAAAAAGAAGCATACGAAACCTGGCATGGTCATGCTGCTAAAATTGTTACTATTCCCGATGATGTTGATGGAATCGCTGGTACTCGCCGTCTGATTACTGAAATGTATGCAGGGCAGCGAATTTGGATGCTTGATGATGATACGACAATTCATCTGACTGAAATTCGTGAACGCGACGATCGCCGGGTTCCACTTGGTGTCGGTGAGGCAATGAGTCAAGAGGTATTTGATGATATGGTCAAATATGTCGAGACTGCTATGGATTGTGGTTATTATCACGGTCATGCTCGCTTGCCGATTTTCAAAATCACATCAAGCTGGGGTCATTATCGCGAGAACAGCTTTGGGTTTACCAATACTTTCTATGATTTGACTAAACTTACCGCAGAAGATATTGGTTACGGAGTTATTGACCTTAACGAAGATGCTTATGCTTTTCTAAAATTAATTAACATGGGTCATCCTCATCTGGCTCTGTTTAAGTATCTCGTTAAATCCGGCAAAGTGCAGTCTCCTGGTGGTTGCTCTACTCAGCGTGATACTGCTCGTCAGAATAGAGCCCTTGAACAGCTACATGCTGCTTTCCCAAATCAAGCCCGTTGGAAATCTAAAGACGGTGAAAGACGTGGTTTATTCGGTGATAATGAACCTCTGAAATCAATTCGTATGTGTATTAACACTCGAGTGAAATCCCAGGCCTTCCATGAATTTGGTAAGGTAGAACCATATCTGTGAGGGCGAAAGCCCTCCAAGGACCTCTTATGAACATCTATGATAAATCTGATGTAGCTGGTAACATATTCAAGGCTGAAGAATTCAGATGCTTCGTATGTAAATCTGATGAGTTTGTTCATGAAGGAACTACTGGCTCAGATGGAATGCATTGCTGGTGGCATGGCATGTGTGTTGGATGTAAAATACACTATGAAATAGATATGGAAACAGTGGTTTATAACACCAAGAAGAAATGGAACTTCTGTTAATAGCTTCAAGAACAAAGTAATATAATTACTCTATCCTTTAACCTGTGAGAAAAATATAATGGAGACTTATGGAATATAATGAATGTCTGACTTAAAATCTCGCCTGATTAAAGCATCCACTTCTAAAATGACAGCAGAACTGACTAAATCAAAATTCTTTAACGAGAAAGATGTAGTTAGAACTAAAATTCCGATGCTCAATATTGCGATCAGCGGAGCGTTGGATGGCGGTATGCAGTCTGGTTTGACTATCTTCGCAGGTCCATCTAAACACTTCAAATCTAACATGTCTCTGACAATGGTTAGTGCTTATCTTAATAAGTATCCTGATGCGGTCTGTTTGTTCTATGATTCAGAATTTGGTATCACTCCAGCTTATCTGAAATCTATGGGTGTTGACCCTGACCGTGTAATTCATACACCGGTTCAGTCGGTTGAACAATTAAAAATCGATATGGTTAACCAGCTTGAAGCTATTGAGCGTGGTGAAAAAGTCATCGTGTTTATCGACTCTATTGGTAATATGGCGTCTAAAAAGGAAACCGAAGATGCACTGAACGAGAAATCTGTCGCAGATATGACTCGTGCGAAAAGTCTGAAGTCTCTCTTCCGTATCGTAACTCCTTACTTCTCTATTAAGAACATTCCTTGCGTTGCGGTTAACCACACAATCGAGACCATCGAGATGTTCAGTAAGACGGTAATGACCGGTGGTACAGGTCCTATGTATTCTGCGGATACTGTGTTCATCATCGGTAAACGCCAAATTAAAGATGGTACTGAGCTTGAGGGATATCAGTTTGTCCTGAACGCCGAGAAATCACGTACTGTCAAAGAGAAAAGTAAGTTCTTCATTGATGTTAAATTCGATGGTGGTATCGATCCGTACAGTGGTCTGCTTGATATGGCTCTGGATATCGGATTTGTTGTTAAACCGAAAAATGGATGGTACGCACGAGAATTCCTGGACGTTGAAACCGGTGAGATGATTCGTGAAGAAAAATCCTGGCGGGCAAAAGATACGAGCAGTACGGAATTTTGGGGTCCTCTGTTTAAGCATGAGCCATTCCGTGACGCTATCAAAGCTCGCTATCAGTTGGGTGCTATTGATTCAAACGCTGCGGTTGATGAAGCGGTAGCAGAAATGATTAACTCAAAAGTTTCAACTAAGGTTGATGGTGTTAAACTCCCTGAGAGTGGTTCAGTATCAGCTGCTGAAGTTGAAGATGAATTAGAGAACTTCATGAATGAAGACTGAGTTTGATTTAGAATCTGAACTCGAGAAATTTGAACAAGAATCTCCCTCGGAAGAGGGAGACTTCGAGCGTCAAGAACGAGTGTTCAAGAAAAGTCATGAAATAATCCAAGAAGCTATGAAGACTGTTATCCAAGAAATTGTGATAAAATTAAATGGTCAATCACACTTGGTTTATGTTCATAAATTAAATATTTCTCCTTCGGGGGAAGTAACTATTGAGTTTAGTACTCCATCTGAAGCTCATAAGGATGAACTTTATCCTCATGTGGAAGCTTGTGTTAAACAACAAATCCAGAGTGCATTAAAGACCAAGAAAAAATCATTATGGAAAATCTTTTAAGAGGTTAAAGTGGTAGAAACAATCTTAGCTAATCTGATTTACAACCAGGCTTTCTTTACGAAGGTTTGGCCATATATGGACAAAGAGTACTTCGAGCAAGGACCTGCTCAGACGGTGTTTAACATAATTAAGAAACACGTTAATGAATATACAGCAATTCCTTCAAAGACTGCGTTGTGTGTAGCACTGGATAATTCGTCTATAACTGAAACGGAACATGAAGGCGCAAAGAAACTTATTGATAAGTTATCTGATGCTCCCGAAGATTTGAATTGGTTAGTTAAGGAAACTGAGAAGTACGTTCAAGAAAAGGCTATGTATAACGCTACGTCTCGAATTATTGAAATTCAGGCTAATGCCCAGCTTGAGCCAAATAAGAGAGATAAACGTCTTCCTGATATGGGGGCTATTCCTGATATCATGCGTGAAGCGTTATCAGTATCGTTTGATAGCTATATTGGTCATGATTGGATGGAAGATTATGAAGCTCGTTGGTTATCATACCAGAATAAAGCTCGTAAAGTTCCGTTTAAACTTAGCATTCTGAACAAAATTACTAAAGGTGGTGCCGAGACTGGTACACTGAACGTGTTGATGGCAGGCGTCAACGTTGGTAAATCGTTAGGATTGTGTTCATTGGCTGCAGACTATCTTCAGATGGGGCATAACGTCCTTTATATTTCCATGGAAATGGCCGAAGAAGTTTGTGCTAAACGTATTGATGCTAATTTGCTCGATGTATCACTTGATGATATTGACGATGGTTGTGTATCATACGCCGAATATAAAGGCAAAATGGAAAAATGGCGTAGTTCTAGTACTCTTGGTCGTTTAATCATTAAACAGTATCCGACTGGCGGTGCTAACGCTAATACATTCCGAGCTCTTCTAAATGAATTGAAACTCAAGAAGAACTTTAAACCGACTGTTATCATCATTGACTATCTTGGTATTTGTGCTTCTTGTCGTATTCGTCAATATACTGAAAACAGTTACACGTTAGTTAAAGCTATTGCAGAAGAACTTCGCGCGTTGGCCGTAGAATCTGAAACTGTTCTTTGGACCGCGGCTCAGGTCGGTCGTTCGGCTTGGGATGCTTCTGATATGGACATGAGTGATATTGCAGAATCTGCGGGTCTACCTGCTACGGCAGACTTTATGTTAGCTGTGATTGAAACCCCTGAACTTGCTCAGATGAAGCAACAGTTAATTAAGCAGATTAAATCACGTTACGGTGATAAGAACATCAACAATAAGTTCTTTATGGGTGTGCATAAGGCTAATCAACGCTGGGTAGAAATTGAGAAGCAAAACGACCCAACTAAGCCTAATCCAACCAATACCGTCCGAGAAGGTGCAGGTGCACAGAACCGTGTAGCCGAATCTAATCGTCAAGAACGAGTATCACGTTCTAAGCTTGATGCTCTGGCAGAAGAGTTAAAATTCTAGGTAAATTTTATGATTTTTGTGTTTAGCGCGGTCCGTGACTAGTCAGGTCACTCTTTTGTTGTAACAGCCACAGATACCATTCA
>OGVK01000075.1_pt1 | contig 13038 bp, 14 predicted proteins | sample 1575721 | NCBI WGS metagenome assembly OGVK01 (sample SAMN07581521, study PRJEB24739) | freshwater metagenome | place: Singapore | collected 2015-01 | reverse complement strand
TCTGTTTCCCAGTCACGATACGATTAAGGAAAACAATTTTATAATTATAAAAAATATGACAGCAACAAAGAAAACAACTATTAAGCCTTATGACCTTGGCTATCGTGCCGTAGGTTCAGCAGATACAGTAGTATATACTGAATTAAATGGGCTTCTTAATGATTTTGCATTAGCACAGGATGCAGCAGACGAATCATCTATTGATGCAGAATTTTATACCAGTCCTTGGGAGATTGTACGTACAGGTAAGCCTGTTAAAATGACCTTTACTCTTGTAAATTACGGGCTAGATGAACTACCACCTATTATAGGAGGTACATATACGGCTGCTACTACTACAGCAGGAGAGACATACGAAGGTGTAGGCAATGATTTTTCTTCTGAATGGGAATGGAAAGTATCTTACAAGAAGGGCAACGCCGGATTTGTCATTCTTCGAGGGAGTACAGCTGGAAATATCAAACAGGATAATAAGGGAGCTCTTGGATATTCTATAACTATTACAGCATTGGCTATATCAGGTTCTGATAATGCATATAAGATTATCGGAGATCCAAAGACAGGTGCTTAACGGTTTAGCTTAAAGCACAAAATATGGAAGGGTGGTAAGTGGATAATTCCACCATCACCCTTTATTTGTTAAACTGGGGGTCTTGTAATAAAGTAAAGAGAGTTTTTGTGGTTTTCTCTCTTCCCCCTTTAAAGATATGAAAAAACAATCACGGTAGCAAATAAATAAAATCACAGTTATGGAAGAAGAAATAAAAGAGGAAGAGCAGGATTTTGAACTCCCTATTGAATTAAGAAAAGAAATTATAGATATAATGAACGACTGCCCAGATATAAAAAAAATCGGAGACAAGGACTATCGGGTATATAATCTTAGAATGTATTCTATAAACAGGATATTAAAATTGGGTCTTGATTTATGCAACGATGATCCAAAAAACATAACAGACGATCGGAAAATGATGTTTGCTTTATGTACCGATTTGGATAAGGGCTGTGAGATAATAGCAATAATCCTGTGCAACCATTTGTTTTCTCCTGATAATGTACATAAAGATGATATAGACAGCGTATATACTTATAACGACCGACTTATACAATATATGAAGGCGAAAGTATTAAACTCAACGGTAGACCAGAATCAATGGGCTGCAATCATTCTGGGGGCTATCAAGTCGATAGATTTAGGACAGGTTTTTACGCTGCTCGCATTGGTGAAGCAATATTCGGTTTCTCTGACGAATGCGAGGACGAAAGCGGAGGAACAATTACAATTATGGCAAGAAGCCAAATCGGTGATGTAGCGGATATGATGAAGGCGTTTCCGCAGATTACATATAATGAATATATGTATGAAAGGAGTTATGCACAGTTACAGATATTAGCAGGAGACAGTACGCATGTTCATTATTTCAATGAAAAAGATAAAAAGATATGGGAAAATTACAAAAAGATAATAAAAGCCCAGAATGAATTTGAATCATTCTTGTCTCAAAACGGGGCAGAACAAAAAACAAAATAAAATATTCTCTATATATGGAAGATGTAGTTTTAGACGCCAAACTTGATGACTTGGATTTGCTTGCAAGCATTGATTCTACTCTTAAAAGAAGCGAGACTAAGTTTGATGATTTTGCAAATAATATAAATACGATATTAGGAAATATCGGCTCAAATGTAGGAAGCAAGATGTCTGACAGTTTTGGAAGTCAGATAGATGCCATGTCCGCTAAAATTAAAGTCTTAGAGGAGCAGATGAACAGTCTTGGTACGGTGAGTCCAAAAACTAGAACTAGTGATAAATCAGTCAGCCTTAACATGAATGATTACAACAACTTGTTAATGGATGATTTGCCTTTGCAAAAATTAAAAGAGATGCAGAAGAATTTGTCAGCATACAGGTCACAGTTAACGGAAAATACTGCCGAACTAAAGTTAGCTGACAATATGTATTCAAGTATTGTAAACAGAATAAAGCAAGCAAAACTAGCTGAAAGTAAAATCAATCTTGATAATACTTTATCCATGCCTGAAAAGAGTCTTTCGGAAGTGGAAAGTAAACTCCAAAGTCTTAGACGGATTCAGCAGTCTATGTCTGGAAAATCAATATTGAGTATTCAGGATTTGAATAAGATAGATTCTAAAATAGGTGACTTGCAGTCAAAAATAGAAAGATTTAAATATCAAGCGGTAAGTTCTCCATTAAAAATTTCTGACGTTCTCGGGATGTCCGAAAAAAACATCAATGAGATTTCCATGAAGATGAAGGCTATTGATTCTTTGAGAGGAAATTATGCAAAAGGTTCTCCGGAACTATTGCAATTAAACAATCAATATAGCAGACTAGCAGAAGCACAGAAAACAGCACTTACATCAGGAATTGAATTAGAGAAAAAGAACAATAGTCTTGCGACATCTTTTGAAAATCTAGGACGAAGAGTTGCCTTCTATACTGGGTTAGGAGCTCTTACAGGTTTCGTTCAGCAGATATACGAGATAAGAGGTCAGTATGAGATGATTGAGCGTGGAATTGGTGCTATGATAGGATCTTTCCAAGAAGGAAGCAGATTATTTTCGCAGATACAACAGCAAGCATTGCAATCTCCAATGACTATACTTGATTTGTCAGGTACAGCCAAGCAACTTGTAGCTTATAATTTTGGTCTTAAAGATATTACTTCTACCACCAAAAGACTTGCAGATATATCTAGTGCGTTAGGTGTCCCTATGGAGCGTCTTACATATAATTTAGGGCAGATAAAGGCACAAGGATTTCTTACAGCAAGAGACGCAAGAGACTTTGCTAATGCAGGTTTGGCTATTGTCCCTAAACTAGCTGAAATGTATAGCAATATGAACGGTCAGATGGTCACTACAGGTCAGGTTTACGATATGCTTTCAAAGAAGATGGTGCCGTATTCTGATGTGTTGCAGGTTATAGATAATCTAACCGACAAGGGAGGTATGTTCTTTGATTTTCAAGCAAAGCAGGCGCAGACGTTAAAAGGCCAGATAGGAAACCTCACAGATGCTTATGATGTCATGTTGAATCAGATAGGAAAGAGTAATCAAGGGTTACTTAATGGAAGCGTTTCTACATTGCGTGATATGTTTACTAACTGGAAAAAAATAGTAACTATTATAGGAGATTTGGTAGTCGCTTATGGTGGTTATAGAGCTGCAATGATTATATCAAACGCTTTAGTAGGGAAAGGAAACTTGTTGCTTTCTACCAGAATAATGAGCCAGAAAAATCACGAAGCGTTACTTTTAAGACAAAAATCTTTATATACAAGTCTTAATATAGACGAATTGAGATATTTAGCCTTACAGAAAGATATAAGTGCTGCTGAATATCAAGGTGCTTTGCAGAAATCAAATCTGACAAGAGCGCAAGCAGCATGGATAGTAGCTTTAAATCCTTCAAACAAAGCATTAAAAGAAGCTATTGTAAATATGGGACTGTTCAAAGAGGAAGAGATTGCAAACATGACATTTACAAGAGCTTTCAGTCTTTCTGTAAAGTCTTTAGGATTGTCTATAAAATCACTTGCCGCTTCTTTTGTGCCAATGTTGCCAGTTTTAGCAGCTATGTCTGCCGTCATGGCGTTAGTTGATTGGAGCCAAGAAGCATCACAACGTTCTGACGAAGCTGCTCAACTAGATAAGAGCATATCAGACCAAGCCAAACAGACAATAGATGATATAAACAATTATCTCAAAGAAAATCAGCCTACTATAGCCCTATCTATGGGTAAAGGGCTAGATAATTCAGATCAGTTAAAATTATGGGATAGCCTAAGAGAAGAGATAGAAAAAACAAGTGCTGACGCTGATTATTTTGTAGATAAATTGTTAAAAATAAATGATGTTCAAAGCAGAAATGAAGCAGCAGTAAAATATCTGGAGACAATCAGACAGATTAACGAAGCACTCAAAAACACAAATACAGCAGATCTTATTACAACAGATACAGGTCCGTGGGGAGTTTTAGGCGAAGGTCTTGTTAGTGACTTGAAAGATTATGAATCAGAAATAAAGAAATATCAGGAAATAGCTCAAAATTCAATGGGAGGTTCAGTTTCTGATTTTTGGGATGTCCCAGCCTTAAAAAATAGCAGGCAAGAAGCAGAAAAAGAGATAGACGCATCTGCCAGCATGATGGAAAAATTTCTTAATAGCCAAGGGGTATATATTAACAAAAATAGAGATCAGTTTTTGGAGGGTATAGCTGTAATCAAGCAGAAGATAATAGAAGCTCATCCGGAAATACAAGGAGAGATGCTTGATTTGTTTAATTTCCAAATAGACAAACATTTTGGTTCTAACGAAGCGGCGTGGTCTAAATTCCTTGACATATTAAAGAACACAAGTAAAGGTGCTTTCGATGGTATGACAACAGAAATGCTTGATCATTGGAAAGGATATAATGCCAAATCTAAGGATAAAATGTCAGAGGGAATAACTGATGCTCTCGAAACATTGAGGAAATCATCTCCAGAGTTTTATAATGAGATACGTACTATCCTTAAAAATGCTCCTAATGAGCTAAAGATAAGACTAAAACTTACTTATAACATAAACGAACTTGGGGATTTCCAGAAAGAGTTTCAAAATAGATTGACTCCTTACGATACTTCTAAAGGAAAAGGTAAGAGTATATCATTATTTGCTCCGCAGCAAGGTCAAGATATATCAGATTGGAGAACTCAATTACAGCAGGATAACGTTAAAGATAAACAATTAATAACAGATTTGTCAAAAGGCTTGCAAGATACTTACAATAAAAATACTATTGCAAACACTAAAGCGAGAATGGCAAATAGAACTGCGGCTTTAAAATTATTCGGTCAAAATGAATATACAGATTCTGAATATAAAAAAGAACAATCAGCATCAAATAAAGCAGCACGGGAAAGGGAAAGAGAAAGAAAAAAGGCTTTAAGTGAAGAAGCGCAAGCGATTAAAGGAGAAATTGATTTAATAGGGAAGCTGAATGACAATTATAACAAGCTGACCGATGCTGGAGTTTCAAAAGCAGACGCAATAAACGAAATGACTAGAGAGTTTGGATATTCTGTAGGGAATATAAATAAAATGCTTTCAAAATACAGACTCCCTCAATTCGATATTTCGCAGATGTCTGGTTCTAGTGCTTCACAGCAATTATCCTATTTGGAGAATTTAAGAAAAGCTATGGTTAAGACTGGTTTGAGCAAGTCTAAACCCGATGCCTATAAAGAAGTTACCGTACAGATGTCAAAGATACGTGTTGAAGCAAAAGTAATTGACATGTCTCAAATAGAAGACAAACTGAAAAGCGGACTTGACAATATAAAGCAGCAATATGATCTAGGAATAGAAATAAATGCAGATCCTACAATGTGGGACTTGTTCAAAAATACTTTTAAAATTGACAGCAAGGATATAATAAGAACGGCTGACGATCTTGTAAAAGCATTACAGTCTAAATGGGATGAAGCAAGGTTAGACTACAATAAGATAAATCCTAAGGGGAAGATAGGAGTAACTGATATAACAACTGTTAAGCCAGAAGACCTAGCTAAATCTTTGGGGTTGAAGGATAGTTCAAAGATTATATCAGAATATAATTCTTTCTATGACTATGCAAGAAAAATCAGAGAAGATGATTATAAAAAATCAATCAGTGGATGGAATGACCTAATATCAAAGTATGGTGAATATCAAGACAAACTTACAAAGATACAAAACGATGCAGCTAAAGAGCGTCTTGAACTGATACAGAAATTCGGGACTGACGAACAGAAAAAACAGGCACTCGATTTAAGTGATAAGATACAAATATCTACAGATTCAAAAGTAAGAGAAGGGTTAATATCACAGTTAGGAATATTGGTAGACAATGTATCTAAAGGAAATACTAAGGCTATATCTGTAGGAGTGGCTATAACAAAGAAAGAAAGTGCGTCTACCGAAGAATTGAATTTCGACCAGTTTAAGAACACCGATCTATATACAAAGGCGTTCGAGGATTTAAGCAGGATAGGGACTGATACACTTGATTTGCTATATAATAAATTGCAGCAATTTGCATCTGTTACCAAAGACCCGGTAGAGTTAAATACTATTATGAAATCTTTGAAGGATGTGCGTTCACAGTTGCTTGACCGTAGCCCAATGGAAGCAATAGTAAAAGGGATAAATGAATGGAAGGCAGCGAACAAAGAACTTAATATTCTTAAGCAAACCGAAGATGTAAAAAAATTCATTCAGGCGCAGAAAGACTTAAAAGAAGCGAACAACCAGATAAATAAAGACAAGGCTAAGGGTAAAGATACTACAGCTTCTACAGAAAAGCAGTTAAAAGCCCAAAAAGAGCTTGACGAAGCCATGAAAACTGGGGACGTACAATCATACCTTAAAGCCGAAGACGATTTGGCACAAGCAAATGAGGATGCGGCAAAAGGAATAAATGGAATGCAGAACGGACTTCAAAAGTTTTCCAGTTTGGCTAATGGGATAACCAGTGTTATAAAAGGTATTGCAGACGGTTTGGGAATTGCGTTTAACGATGATACTGAACGAGTAATAGAAAACATAGGGAAGGCTTTTTCCATTGTTTCTACCGCACTAAGCGTACTTGCCATTGCCGAAGAAATAGCGACTGCTACGGGATTGGGACTTTTAGCATCATTGTGGCCTTTGCTTGCAGTGACAGCTGCACTAACTGTTGCCTTTACTTTGTTCGGAGCTAAGAATGCAAAAATAGACAAGCAGATTAAAGAAAGTGAAAATACAGTAAAGGAATTACAGAATGCTTATAAGGAGTTAGACAGAGAAGTTACTAATGCCATGGGAGATTCCGTTATCGGAGCAAAAGAGGCTGAAATAGAAAACAAGAAGTTACAACTAGCAGAAGAGGAGAGACAATTACAACTAGAAAAAAGCAGGAGCAAAAAGAAGCAAGATGAAAGTAAGATAATAGAACTCGAAGGAGATATACAGGATTTACAGAATGACATTGACGATCTTACAAACAGTATTGCAGAAAACATTTTAGGTATTCAAAGTGCATCCGATGCGGCAGATACTATGGTAAACAATATGATTGAAGCGTTCAGAAACGGTGAAGACTATATGGCTAAATATGAGGACAGCTTTAACGATATGATAAACAGCATGATAGAAAAGGCTGTCGTGGGGGAACTTATTGGTGACAAAATAGACCAGATAATGACCGAACTACAAGCCAGAATTGATGCAAGAGTCCCTTCAATCGTTAAAAAGAACCTAGAGAGTGCCACGGCTGATTTATCAGACAAAAGTAATTTAGTTGATAAATTCGATTCTATGGATAAAACGTCGCAAAGAAGTTTAGTTGCACAATATCGATCGGAAACTGGTGATCAAGATTGGATACATACAGATGATCCTACAAACGCATTCTATAAATGGTGGGCAGAAAAGCAATACGAGCAAGCCCAGTCCGCATACAATCAAGCTGCTGCAATTAACCCTGGAGATGTCTCATGGCTTAAAAATCAAGAGACTACTTTGGAAGCAGGAACAAAGTCTTCGTTTGAAGCTATTATGTCAGCTTTCGGTATAAAATACGGAGACCAGAAAACAAGCAATCTAAGTGGTCTTCAACAGGGAATACAGAGTATTACCGAAGAACAAGCAGGAGCATTAGAGGGATATATGAACGGAGTAAGCGGGCAAGTATATCTGCATAGTACATATTTACAGCAGATAGCAGCTAACAGCAACGTTTCACTAGGTACTCAATCTCAAATGCTGTTGAACCTGCAAAATTCATATACTGTTCTTATGGGATTGCAGCAGCTTCTATCTGGGTGGAGCAGCCAGAACGAAAGATCGGTAAGGGTAGAAATTATAAAATAAAAACACACGATATTATGGATAAGGAAATGTTCTATTTTTATAGAAACGCACTAGCTAGAAATCTTTGCAGTGAATATAGCAGCGAATTTAAGCACGATATTGAAGATAAACAGAAATTGTTGAGTCTCTCTTTACGTCAGCAATCTATACCCTATTTCTGTACGGCAGTATATCAGAAATGGGGGCTTGATGTGGAATATCTTAAAAATGCTTTTAAAAAATATATAAACGGTAAATACACAGCTAGAAATTGCGATAATGTTAATGGGTATACTTACCAACTATGGTGCGCAAATAGCAAGAGAGTTAAAGTATCTGTAGATGTAATACATTTACTGTCTTGTTCATGCAAGGTGAAAACGATAAAGACTAAATGCCCTACCATATATATAAGTAATGGAAGTAATATAGAACTGTCTGACGATGGCTATAATTCAATAAGAGTATATCTTTTTGACGATAGTACTTTAAACATCAAATCTCTAGACAGCACCAGCAGAATAATGATTTATAAATACTCAAAAGAATGCTCCGTATTTGTCGCAGATAAATGTAAGGGTATAATAAAACAGTTTGAAAAAGATTTAAGACTATAGGATATGACTATTTCAGATAAATATTTCGTAAAACAAGGCACTGATTCCTTTCAAGACTTTACGGTTAAATTCAACGGGCTTACCATTTTAAAGATAGACAACTTCGACAAAAAAGGAAAAGCGAAGAACATTTATACCCAATCGTGGGTAAATTCAAGTTCGGAAGATGTTTTCGTACCCGATGTGGTATATTTTGAGCAACCCGATTTGGATATTACTTTCATGGTGACAGATTCTTATAATACCGCCATAGACGTCCAGTCAGTGCACGATTCTTTCATAGACTACATGACTACCCACAAGGTAACCATTAAGTCCTTATACGCAATGAAACAGGCTGATTTCGTGTGTTTGGCAGAATATAAGCCTACTCTTACAAAAGTGAAAAGATCAGCCGGAAACAATTATATTACTGGAACAATAACAATGCACAGAGTTACTCCGAACACCACAGTAGCTGAATAAATGTTAAATACTTGAATATATTTGGTTGTTTGAAATTAAAACATTATATTTGCAAGTAATTATTTAAATAAATTATTAAACATGGAAGATTATAAATTCAAAAAGGAAGTCCTAAAAGAGCTGAATTCCCCAATGCCTAAAAAGAAATGGGACGGAAAAACACCATTTGATAAAGGTATAGCGGTGATAGAAAGGGTAACCGGAGAAAAGACACATGCTTTATGTGCTTGCAAAGACGGGGAACATGTGAATATAATAAAAGATTTCACTTGCATTCCGTTTAAAAAAATATTGGAAGTATATCCATCTCTCCCGTACATGGAGGATGATATGAATAATATGGATATTGAAGATGAAGATTCCAAGGAAGCCATGGAAGGTTTACTGAAAGAGAAAGAGGATATTGTCAACGACAATAAAGAACCAGAAGATATGGGCGGAGAATGGGGCTTTGATTTCATCCACGACAAAGAAGAAGCCCTTGCTTTCTTGAAAGAGAAAACACCTAAAGGTAGGCTTCCACAGAAAGAAGAGGTTATTAAAGCAAAGCTGAAAGCAATGTATCACGACCAGCAGGTAGAAAAAAACAAAAAGAACTCAAAATAAAAAGCAAATGGAACAGAAAAAAGCCACAAGAGCACAACTCGAAAGTAAGATAAAGAATGCCACTCTTATAGTCGGAAAAGCTAAAAAGAGTATCACGTTAGATGGAATTACAATCTATTTATGCAAAGATGAAGTAGTATGTTCTACAGTTACACACTCACATGTATATCAAAGAATATTAGCTAACGGAAATGTCAGCATGCCATGCTTGTTTTTGGATGCGTTGGTATCAATCGCCCTAAACCATCTAGAAGAAATATCAGAAAAGGATAAAGAAGGTAATACTTCTTATTCTTTAGTAAAACTAATGCAACTTAAAAGTCTCAAAAACGTAGACAGAGAAATTGTATATAGTGTTAATTTGTTTCTTTTCAATATAAACGAGCCTATATATGGTATCGGTGCTAGAACAAACGATGCAACGAATTTATTCGCTACATTTAATCTTCTTACATCAAAAGCAGATACATATCTCAATGCAAGAACTGGAGACGTTATGCAAAATGAGTTCTATAACGATCTTATTTCTCATGTAAGATTTAATTCTCTTACTACAGATTTACCAAAAGACGCCAACAAAGAGAGTCTCATGAAGGTTGTAAAAGATGCTGAAACAGAAGCATACAATAATATAAAGACTTATATTGAAAGCAAGGGAGGAAAAATGATAGATATTCTTGCCTTGACTAAAAATGATTTGCCAAGTGAGGAAGAAAATAAATTGTAAGTTTTATTGGTAAATAGATTGTTGGGTGTAGTTAAATAACTTTAATTGCACCCATTTTTGTTTATATTTACTTTGTAGTTATAAAATAAATGATTACCTTTGCAATATTAATATTAAAAATAAAAATTATGGAAACAAAAGAATTAAGAATTGAAGTACCAGAAGGTATGGTGATTGACAAAGAAAATAGTGATTTAGAAAAAGGAAAGATAGCTTTCAAGAAGAAAGAACAAGAAATAAAAACTTGGAAAGATCTTATAGGATTTGACATTCCGATTGGATCAGCTTTAATGGTAGAAAAAGTAGAAAATCCTTTTTCGTATTCATTTTTTACATCTGATGATAGGAGTGTTTTTATTGACGAAAAACATGCTAAATCAGCATTAGCAATGGCTATGATTAGTCAGCTCATGCCTTACTACGGTAACGCGATTACTGATGAAGAATGGAATAATTCACAAATAAACAAATATACAATTTGCAGAAAAGAGGATTATATCTCATTTGTAAATAGCTCACATTATGAATTTCTGGCTTTTCATACAAAAAAACAACGAGATGATTTCTTTAGATATAACGAGCAGCTTGTAAAAGACTATTTAATGATAGATTAAATTTAAAGATTATGAAGAAATATTATAGTGTAAAAAGATACGCCGAAAAAGTAGGCAAGACAAGTCAGGCTATTTACAACCAGATAAAGACAAATAAACTTGAAGTAATCGAGGTTGAGATTGGGACTGTAGGTAAAAAGAACTATATAATTGTAGAGGAGGAATAAACATGTTCACACAACCTTGTTTTATACGTAAGAATACATCTGAATTAAGAGGAAAATTGAGTAAAATAGGATATTGCGAATCTGTATTTTATTGTGGCGATTTAAGTAATCTATGTGTTAACGTTCTTGGTAATGGAGAATATGACGAAGCTAATAATTACGCACCATTATTATGTAATGCTATTGATTGTGGATACAATGAAGACTTGTTCTTAGCTATTGCAGCGTTAAGAGATGATAGCAATGAACATCAGTGGTTTATATGGGATAAAGAAGAAGGTGAAAAAGATAATAGTAACAAATGGAAGCTATATGACAACAATCCAGATTGGAGTTGGTGGATTTTTGAAGTTCACAAAGCTACAGTAGAAGAATTAATTGAACACTTTAAAAGTAAATAATTATGGAAATAAAGACGTTAGAATTTGGTGGGTTGTTATCTGCCTTGCAAGCATTAAGATTGCCTTTTGGAAAAGATTCTCGTAGTCATTTAAAAACTACCGAAAAAGAGGATGTTTTATTTTTAGATTATGGTTATTATATTGAGATGAATCCCAATGATTTAGAACTATTGTCTACTCTAATAAAACGTGGAGATGAACATGCAAAGGTTTTAAGAGGTGTTCAAATATATGCTAAAATAAAAGCACCTATCTATTGGTGGTGTGAGATGGAAACTTATCGGATAGGACACGAACGTCTAGCTTCCGAAAGTACCATGCACATAGACTGTAAAGGTTTAAGTGGAGAAGAACTTGAAAAGGCTAAGTCTGATATATCTATGGGTAAAGAACTCACTAAAATAGATATGTTTTCCTATCAGACGTTAAGGAGAATATACCAGCAACGGAAAGACCACAGATTAAAGGAATGGCACGATTTCTGTGAATGGATAGAAGGTCTTCCATTTGCAAAAGAATTAATTACGATAGGATTAAAATAAATTACAACTATGAAAATAAAATTAGATATACTATTTATAGTTCTGTGTATTATAGGTTTAGGTGTAGAATCCTATTTTCACAACACTCCAGCATCACTTTGGGCATTTTGCTGTATCTTTTCAGCAGCTTCAAACTTAATAGCAGATTTACATAACGATAACAATTAAATGTTTATATCATGATTATATTTTTAATTTTTATGATTACAGCGGCTATACTGTGCGTATTAGGCATAATTTATAGCGGTATACAAAGACGAAGAAAGAGAAGAAATCACCCGAATTTTAAAGAAACTTTCCAATGAAATTCGGCCTTATGTTGACTTATTAAAACAATACCAAGATTTTCTGAGCGACATCGACGTAGTGGCTGCAAAAGCCAAATACGCTCGTAAAATCAATGCGCTATTGCCCAATATTACAGAGGAAAAGCGTTTGTTTTTCCGGGAAGCCTATCATCCTATATTATTTTTAAATAATATGGAGAAAAAGGAAAAACCTTTCCGCAAACCATTGAATTGAAAAACGACAGTCGCATTATAGTGATATCGGGACCGAATGCCGGCGGTAAAACCATTTCGTTAAAAACAGTCGGCTTACTGCAATTGATGTTACAATGCGGAATTCTGATTCCGGTACACGAACGAAGCGAAACCTTCTTATTTGACAGAATACTGACTGACATAGGCGACAATCAATCGATTGAAAACCATTTGAGCACTTACAGTTACCGATTGAAGAATATGAATTACTTTTTGAAAAAATGCAACGCTAAAACCTTGTTCTTGATCGATGAATTCGGAACCGGTTCCGACCCTGAATTGGGAGGCGCTTTGGCAGAAACCTTTTTAGAAGAATTCTACCATCGGGAAGCCTTCGGAATTATTACTACGCATTATTCCAATTTGAAAATATTAGCTAACGAATTGCCTTTTGCTTCCAACGCCAATATGCTCTTCGATGAAAAATCTTTGGAACCGTTATACAGACTGATTTTGGGACAAGCCGGAAGTTCATTCACCTT
>OGVK01000073.1_pt1 | contig 13053 bp, 21 predicted proteins | sample 1575721 | NCBI WGS metagenome assembly OGVK01 (sample SAMN07581521, study PRJEB24739) | freshwater metagenome | place: Singapore | collected 2015-01 | reverse complement strand
GTTTCCCAGTCACGATACATAGCGCCCAAATGAAACCATCATGAGTGAAATGCCACACATGATAATCATGATTGTTGTAGACGAAGAAACTTCATCTTTAAACAAATTCTTTAAAATCGTAGGAATCAAACCCATTTTAAACTCCAAATTTAGTACAGACGTTGCACCAACTTATGAACTTTCCTACTTACCCCAGGGATAAAAGTGAATTCAATTTCAGTGCCATCATAGGCCACGTAGAATGATTTAACGCGAAACTAATCCCCCATCGGATCATTCCGAGTTTCCTCCACCTCACTATTGGCCTTAATGAACATAATCACTAAGAAAATAATCGCAGCCAAAAATGACCCAAGAAAGATCCCAGCTAAATTCATCACAGCATTTCCATCGTAAAACTACTTGGGACTGCATGCTTTACCACCACCCCATCACCATTAAACTTGATCCCAATACTTTCATTCCCCATATCAAGAATTCGTATCATTTCGATCGCAGTTAGATGCGGAACATCAAACGCATGAATCAGTTCCTCTTCCCCAAATGTAGTATGAAAGGCCACCTTGCGAACTTGCTCTGGATGCAAAACTTTACCACTAGACATAAAAGTGAATACTGGAGCCTCAGCAGGCTTACAAACAACCGTAAAATACTTTCCCCTAGAACCATCATTAAACCTGCAATCACCAGACATCCCAATCTTCACAAAATACCGACCTTCAAGCTGACACTCACCCCGATATTCTTCATTGTATTCATCAATCAACGTCTTAATCATCAAATGATATCCACTCTGATTCAAAGGAACATCATTGAAACGGTCATATTGACGAATAACCCAAACCGATCCCCCGTCATCCGGAAACTTAATAAATCCAATGTTCATTGCACACCCCTAATGTTAAAACACAACTTTCGATCACCATACTCCGAAATCAACATCTTCAGAAGCTCAATCCTGAAGGCAGTCCTTTCAAGTACCAGCCCATGCCCCAAAAATTTATCCACAGTTTCATTTTTTCTGTTCAACCATGAATAAACAGTTCCTCCACGTGTTGGCATCAGGTGAAGAAACACTTCAGGATACGCATCACGAAAAGCACTATGGACAATCATAGTGCTTTTCCGCCAATATCTATCATCTGCATAAATGTTCAGCTTAGACAAATGCCACCAACGATCCCCTTCACGAACATAATTCCTCACCACAAAACAAAACCATGGCGTAGTCATTCGACTATACACATCCAGAAATTCACTGGTGCTCATTTCAACAACTTCCCGCCGAGGGTTCTTAACAAAACCCACAATCTTGTCACCAACAGCAGAAATAAAAAACTTAAGATTGTTCACTGTCGCCTCACACAACTCGATACCACTTAACTTTTTTCATTATCCCACCAGGAACATAGCTTATCTGCACAAACTCTCTTGTATCCCGGTCATAACTATGAAACTCTACCCCTTCACTGTTTAATTCAGCAATCATCTCAATCATCCGACCATCGAAAGATGTAGAAATAACAGCCCCATTTACCACCAGACAAGAAGCAAACATGTCATCAGGCGAAATTTTTCGATTGCCAACCTTTACCTCACGCTCAAGTTTCATATCCGATACATCTACAATAATCACAAAACCTTTATTAGTTTCATGATTGCCCACCAACATGTATCGGCCTGCAGCAGCACGGGTATTTTTCGCCCATGCATCTAAATCCATACCTAAATCCCCACGACCATTCCAAAAATCTTTTACAATCTCGAAATTATTCAGATTAATCAAATTCCACATTTCCTACCCCTTAAAATTGAAAATCAACATGTTTCTTACTAACAATTAATAAGAATTTGAAGATCGATACAGCACCAGATTTTTCTCACCCGGACAATACTGAACCTCAAATAACTTATTACAATCTTCCAGCCGAAAATGAACTTGAACACCCGACTTCAGACTTTCAAAAAGCTGAATAAGTTGCCACTTTCGCCAAATTGTAAGAGTACCAAAAATCAAGTTGTCAATTCTAACCGAACCCTTAACTTGCGATGACATTGCAAATTGCTCAAATGAAATCCCATCAAAAGTGATTTTGTCCTCACCAACCTGCTCAACAACGTCCACAAAGAAAACTTCCTGTACCTGATGAAAATCGTCAACAGAAATTACACAATACCGACCGGGAATAATTCGATTGTCTTGAACCCATACCCGCATAGATTCAAAATTCTCGAAATGGCCCAGCTTGGAATCATTCTGAACATCAATCAACGTCAACATGGTCACCTCCAAAAACAGCAGCCCTTTGCCACCTAATGCCCCATTCTACCACACTCCACCCACCACCCGCCTATACCCCTACACACAACTCAGGTACAACACTTCCACCCCAACCCATGCTAAAATTCAACCATAGCGTCGGAAGCGGAGGTAATGGTAGGTCCGGGCGCATAATCCAACCCTGCGTAAAATAGAAATTTCACCCACCACCCGGCTGTTAGTATCTTTTCCACCCGCGAAAGATACTAACAGCCCACCCGGAAATGAAAAATCGGCCCAAATGGGCCGATTTTCACCGATGAATTAAAATTTCGCTTCTTAGTTGATTCCTGGCATTCGGGTCTGAAGACATAATATTTCTTCGACCAACAATTTCACATGAACACCCATTAAAAATTCCTTCAATTTCAGTGTTCGGATGATTACTATAAATGAAATTTTCACAAGTCAATACTTTATAAGCAAGACGTTTATGTTGGTTTAAATTAAACCCACTCTCATTATATGTCATCATCCCACTCCCATCATCTAGATACGGTGGGTCAAAATACCATAACCCCTTAGATGTGTCTAAGTCAAAAACATCATTATTTGAAATTATTACCCTATCAAACCGATTAAAAATTGCCCTGGCATCATCAATTCTCTTCGCCATCTCATCAATGTTGAAAGGTTTAGCCTTCCAGTTAAAAGGAGTATTATACTCCCCCTTCCTATTCTCTCTATACAACCCATTAAAACTATGTTGCTGTAAAAACATAAATTTCGCAGACATACTAACACTTGGAACATTTTTAATTTTGTTAAATTCCTTTTTAATAAAATTAAAAAATTCATTACATCCAAGCATCTCATCCTTAGTAGTGAACTTGTCTGAACAGAATTTAGAAAACTCTTCTTCTAAAATAGCATACTCAACAATCAATTCCTCCGGTGAATTGATAACATCATTGTATAAACTAATAATCGGAACACTTATGTCATTAATATGAACAGTTGAACAATTTAATTCATCAACAATACCAAAAAAAGAACCACCACCTCCAAAAAAGGCTTCACCATATGAATCAAATTTGTCAATTTTTTTAATAATAGAAGAAAGACTTGGCGCTAACCAAGTCTTCCCACCAACGTATTTTATAATAGGCTTCATGAAGACTCCAGAATTTTTACACCCCACTTTGCTGTAATGTCAACTAATTATACAAAACCAGCAATTAAATTTTAACCTCAGAAAAAACAACATTCCTTCAACTCTTCAATGGACGCATACCATGTCCACGAATTCATCACAAAACCCTCTTCATCAATTTCCTCAACACATACCCAGCGTTCACCACTCTCACACCGCAGTTCCATTACACATGAAATTTCATTTGTGTTCAAAATCCCACGGTCAGTCAGAATCCAACCTTCAATGTTCGGAATACGAATCGCCTTTTGCATCATTAACTCCTATTGACATCCAAGTAATACAATCAGGCAACAGTTGCCCCGTATCAAACACTTTATAGACTTTTGTATCTCCATCAAATAGAATTTCCATTATTAAATTTAAATTCTATCATCCTATCACCAAATTCACTAATCAGCAAATCAAATAAACTCAAAATGAACTTGTCTTCACTTTCAATTACACTATTTTTCCCAATACCCCCCACCTTACCAGAAATAAAATACTCGCTTTTCAACCATCTCGACATCGCATAATGCCTATTAAATTCAAAAACCTCCGGGTAAGCATTCAAAAAACCAATCCGTATAGAATTCTGAATATACCCATCACTGGCATCAGATACCATAAGACTGGAAAATGGCTTCCACCACGGAACATTTGTATCGTATAATTGACGAACCAGATGATTAAAAGAAACCGACCCACTCACCAAATACAAATTCCTTAATTTAGACACCGAATATGCCATGGTAGGATCGCCCATAATCATAGTTCGCAAAATCTGACCAATCTTTATCATGATCACCAAATCTCCGAATACTTGAATACACATTCCCTAAGCACCGAACGAGGAAATACTATACAACCCTTCACCCCATTCCCCTTCACTTCCCAGCCCTCATTCATCACATACTTTCCAGTCTTACCCTCATCAGCCAAATAATCAATCCATTCAGCCATACACTCCGGGGTCGTTTCCTTCACCTCACAATACGTCATACCACGATGCACAATACAAAACAAATACTTCTTATTCATTTAAAATACCTCCACACAATGTCCGTTGAAAAATTTGTTTCGACAATCCCTAGCAGTCAATTTGAACCCTTCAATTTTAATAATCTCTACAGAATCCACTAATTTTAAATTCACAATGGGAAATTCACTAATGTCACATACCAAAAACGCATCAGTCCGCTTTACCCACTTCAAATTATCATCCTCATCAACTTCTCGACCAACTCCTAAATTTTTCGACTGAATAAATTTAATACCATTGGTAGTATTACACTTTAATTCAATAGTCCTAAACATCCAAGGAACATTAGTGACCATTTTCAAATCGAATCTGGCACCATTAGAATTGCAACGAACTAAATTGCCAAAATATTCAGGCAAAACATGTTCCATCATGACCGAACACAATCTACCATCACTAAAAGCATCAATTAACACACCCTCAGTAGCTTCACCAAACTTCAACTCATCCCTTAGATCCAGTCGATACCACACATTTAGGCACATGTCCATATTTGCTAACTCCAATTTCTAACAATTTACTCTGCAATTCATACTTCGAAATAGACCTAACACCAGCAGTATTATTCACAAAACTTAAATCTAAATCTCTTATCGCATCCTTAACCCACCAAAATTTGGCCTTACAAAAATAAGTAGAAGATACCGAATGTTCTAAACCTTCTAATAATTGCCCAGCTCGACCCCCCACTCGCCTAACACAAAATTCAGCCTCCAGCGGGTCCACAAATTCTACCACAGCCTCCACCTCACCCACTATACCCCTACGCTCCACTCGCCTTTCCCAAATTTGAAAACAGCACGGAACATCATACTCCACCCCATCAACTAAAAAACTATTTCGCTCAATGTCCACATCATGTATCAACCAAAAATTTAAATCCAACTTCCCCTGAACAGATACCTTCCTAAACGTCCTTGGAACAATAAAACCAATGTATCTCGCACCAGTCGCAGCATGATTAAAAAACTTTATCGCCAAACTAGCAGCAAAACCAAATGGAGGATTCCCTATAACAATACACCCACTAGGAACATTAACATCAAACCAATTGCCCCTTATCACCCCATCAACCTTAGGATTAATATCATACCCAATAATCCTAGGAGTTAATTCAGTTATAAAACTACCAGCCCCAGCACTAGGCTCAATAAAAAGAAAATCATCACCTACTAAAGAAATTAATTCACTAATACACTTCCTAGCAACTTCAACCTTCGTAAAATACTCATCATTACCACCGTTTTTAGCACGCTGCTTCATTTATGAACCCCCATTGGTAAATCTACATTCTACCACATCCCCACCCACTCCACAAGTAGGGCCTCCCAAAACAAAAAAGCCGGCATTCGCCAGCTTTTTCAAAAAATGTCTATCACAAATTTAAAATCAAATTCAATTTCACACTCATCATCCAAATCAGAAAAAACATGATCCCAAATTTCAGTTAAATTCACATTGTTCTTATCGGCAATCTCCAAAATACTGTTAAAAGTGTCATACTCATTCTTCATCCGATTCATCTCTTCAATATCAACACCCAAATACCGAGATTCTAAATCACTATGCTCTAATGGACATTCAAAATCATCATTTGCAATCGATAAATCCTCACCCTCAATCCGATAATCAAATTCAGGTAACTCAACTCCAATATGCTTAAAATAAGATTCAATTAACTTCTTTTCATTGGGCTCACCGTCACAAATAACCCCATCCATACACCATACTTCATCAAAGTCACATCGAACACCATCTAAATGGAAAAATGCACCTACCTCACGAGCAATTACATAATTGACACCCCTATTACCATCCACCCAATTTTTTTGATAATAGTGCTGGTTCGGATGATATCCATCTTCCCATGGACGTTCTTGTATCTCACCAGACTTGATCCGGTCACTAATCCGCTTATTGACCACATCAACCTTAGGACTCAACAGAACATTAAAATCAGAAATTAGACGCTTCATTTCCCCCACAGTCACCCGACAAAATCCACTATATTCAACTCTATTTTTCTCGCGCTGACGCATCACATCTAGCAGTTCCATACCACCTCCGTTAAAAAGACATGACCCCATTCTACCACACACCCACCAACATTACAAGTCGGGCATACCAAAAACAAAAAGCCGGCATTTGCCGGCTTTTTAACGCTTCCTACTGTTCTGCAAACCCAAATAATAAGCATACGTCCCAGCGATCCTATTCCAATCCCGAGAAGGTCCACAATTCAAAATGCTACGGAAATACTTAACCTGACTATCAATGAACTCATCACTCATCTGATTCTCATCACGCATCTGATTCTCATCACTCATCTGAACACCCCTATGCCTAAAATTACATTGTACCATACCACATACCCACTTCACAAGTAGGGCCATTCAGAAACGACAAAACTGCCAACGTCCAAAGGCCGTAGCATACATTACAATTTACTAGAAATTGTGAAAACATTAACTTTTTACCCTAGCAACTAACAAACAATCTAAACAATAACAAACTTTTTGTTCCAAAATACTAACTAATTTACTCTTCGCTATGGCATCAGCCCACTACTTTCATTAATTACTATCCAGAACTCTACAAATTTAACCGTCTTCCAACTAAACCTGAACTCATTAATCGCTTTTGAGGATTTACACTCATATAGACCACCTCGGCTTTATGGAACAAATTCAATCTTCCAACATTAGTATTTACACATTTCATCAATACAAAAACATAAAAAGGGCCTAAAAAGACCCCTTTTTATAAAAAAATTCAAACTTTTTACTTAATCTCCCGCTCAATTTCATCAATCTCCAACTTCTCCCCAGGATGATCCTTCCTATACTTCTCAATAAACTCCAAATAACTAAAATAATCACTCAACCATACCCTACTAGCTTCATCAATAAAATCCCCAACTTCATACATCTCCTTCAAAATACCTAAATCTAATACCCTATACCATAAATAACCCTTCATCACCTTCCCCGTATCCATATTCTGAGATAGATAATTATACGTGATTTTACGACCATTTACAGTAAAATGACGCGAGTTAACATCATTTACACCAGCAAATACAACAATTTTATTCGTGTCAACCTCCTTCCCAACCATAAAACCACTAAAATTTACAGCCATAAAATTAGGATAACACAATCCCCCCTTACCCTTAATCCCAAACCTCTCCATCATATACATATCATTAATATTAGCCCTGCGAGATATAACTTCCTTCACCTCCCTAGCAGCCCTCTGCTTCTCTTTCCTCTTCCTAATCTTATATTCACTCATAGTCTCAGAAATAATACCCTCTCGAATACCACTCTCTCGAACATCATCCAATAATACCCTCTTCATCTCTTCTTCTACTACCTTAGTATCATCTAACGATACTTTTCCTTCAGAAATACTAAAATTTGATACCTTTTCACCAGTATCAACCACTTTTTCTTCAGAAATACCAGAATTTGATACTTTTTCCTCAGTTTGACCATCAGAAAAACCAAAAAATTTCTTAATTTTATTAAACATATACCATTTTTCCTTTTTAAAATTAAAAATAGGAAATTTTTGCGCGTTGAAACGGGGTTTAATTTCCATCTAACACACCCTAAGTATCGTTAAATGATACTAATTTCCTATTCAACCATACCAAAGTATCAAAAAACGATACTTTTACTTAATTTCCTACTAAATTTCACATAGTGAAATCATAAACTTATGCCATTTCTTACTACTTATAACTTATGTTATTTCATTTTAGTAAATCGTTCATATTATTTGTTATTTTTCGTGTTTTCGATTTTTTCTGGAGTAAAATTTATACTATTTATTTTTACTTTTTACTGTGTAAGTTTTTCTATTTAGTTTATGAGTTGGTGGGGTTGTTTTAAATACTCATTTTGGGGATGATATGAAGTTAGTTAATTTAGCTGAGGGTAGTGAGAGGTTATTTCATTTAGTTTCTGTGGTTTATATTGAGTCTGTTATTTCTAGTGGCAGGTTGGTATTATCTCAATTGATGACTAAGGGGAATGAGTATAGTGCGATGGAGCGTGCGTATGGTAAGACGAGCAAGTTGTATTTTTTATCATTAGCTAGGAGTTTGAGGTCTGAATTTATTAGTGATGCTAGTGCGTCGCATACTCAGTGTATTTTTGAGTTTAGTAGTAGGAAGTTGAGTAGGTATGGACGAGTGGTGCCTATTAATTTTTTTAATGCGGCAGGAGCTGAGAAGGTTGATGAGATGGAGGATAGGTTATTAAGTGATCGTGGTGTTATTCCTATTAGTGAATGTGAGTGTGTTCATGTAATTTGTCCTAACAAGTTTATTGGTCGGTTTAAGGAGATGCATGAGCGGTATGGTGTTGAGGTTAGGTTTTATCGGAAGTATGCTGATTTAGTTAGTTTACGGAATTGGGTTACTTTAGAAGATATGATACGTGGGGCTTCGGAATTTGGTAGTTATGGGATTACTACTGGTAAGTATTCTACTATGATGGACGTGCATGGATCTGGCGAGACTTATCGTGAGTTGGGTTTAGCGATTAGTTCGTATTTGGGTAATCGTGAGGTTAATTTTGATTTAGATTTAGTTCGTGGGTTTATTAAGGGGCGGCGGATAAGTGATGTAGTATGGCGGTTGCGTGTATTTTTTCCTGATGATGGGCACAGGGTGATGTTATTAATTAAGAAGGCTGGGTATGGTACGCCTGAGGGTGCGAATAAGTTGTATCATGAGATGGTTTCTTGGTTGGAGGGATTATGAAGATAATTAAGTTATTGGAGGGTAGTGAGTTATTGTATCATGTGACTGATGAAGTTAGTATGCGTGGTATTTTAAGATTAGGTGGACTTCAGTTGAGTGATTTACGGTATAGTTCATTTGAGCGTGGGTTGATTGATGAGTTATTTCCTAATGGGAAGCATGGGGACAAGTTATATTATTTGAGTATGAGTAGGAATCGTGCGAATTCGTTTGTTAATGAACAGATGTTTCGGCGTATTTTGTTTAGGTTTTGTTTACGTGGTCGTAGTATATCTAAGTATGGTCGTATAGTTCCTATTAATTATTTTAATGATGTGAGGATACGTGGTGAGATGGAGGACAGGTTAATTTCTGATCATAATCTTATACCGTTATCGTTAGTTGACCATGTGGATGTGTTTATCAATGGTAGTTTAGGTAATGGGGATTTTGCTTTATTACGGGCTATTGAGATGCGGGTTCCTTGTAGGTATTTTACTACTAAGATGAATTTTTTAACGGGGCGTAATGCGGTTGAAATAGGTGATTTGAGTGGGTACAAGATTGAAGTTGATGAACCTAGTGAGGTTCATGGGGATGAAAGTCGTATTAATGCGTTGGGTCGGTATTTATCTGGTGATTATAGTGATGCGGATTTAGATGAGATTCGGTGGCGGTTTGCTGGGTGGATTTCTGATGGTTTAGGTGAACGTGGGTTAGCTACTGGGACTGATGTTGGACACAAGTTGCGAATGGTATTGCGTGCTGGTGGTATTAAGGATCGGCATGGCGTGTATGATTTAATGGATAGAATTATGGGGGAAAAGAAATGAAGATTATTAAGTTATTGGAAGGTAGTGAGTTATTGTATCATGTAACATCGCAGGACAGTATGTTAGGTATGTTACGGACTGGAGGCATTCAGTTAGCTGATTTGCGATATAGTGCTTGGGAGCGTGGGTTGATGGATAATTCGCATCCGTCTAGTTCTGGCAAGTTGTATTTTTTGAGTATGAGCCGGAATCGTGCGAATGAATTTTCTGATGGTATGTTGACTGCGGTTGGGAAGCAGGGGTTAGTGTTTCGTATTTGTTTTAGTGGTCGGACGTTATCGAAGTATGGTAAGGTGTATCCTATTAATTATTATGGGTCGAATGACAATCGAGGTGAGATGGAAGATCGGTTGGTGAGTGATGTTAATTTAATTCCTTTTAGTGATTTTGATTATGTTGATGTTTTATTACCTAGGGGGTTATCTACGACTGATTACCAACGCAGGTTGATTAAGGCGGTATCTGAGCGGGTTAGATGTAGGGTATTTGATAATCCCAAGAAGTTTTTTTCTGGGCGTGGGGATGTTGAATTTGATTTTGATATTTCTGGTGAGGTTAATTTAGGTGGAGATTTATTTGGGGATGATGGAGTAGCGGAGATCATTATCAAGTATTTTGAAGGTGGGGAGTTAACTGATGATGAGAAGGATGAGTTGAGGCGTGCCAAGTTGTTTAACATTTTGAATACGGTGAATACGGGGTCTGAGGTTGGGCATCGTCTTCGTTTAGTGATGAGGAAGGCTGGGGTTAAGGATGTAGAACCAGCCTGGATCAAAAAACAATTTAACGTAGTTTTAGAACGGACTGTTCGTGAACTCAACGGGCAATCATGTCTCAAACTAGAAGATGTAGCGCCAGTAAAAAAACAGATCATCTGTAGTCGATCCTTTGGTGAACGGATCATAGATAAACAAATGATGTCTGAGGCAATCGCAAGCTATGTATCTCGTGCAACTGAAAAGCTTCGGCAGCAAAAACAATATGCGCGTTCGCTGACCGTTTTTATTCGCACGAACCCATTTTCTGACACTGAACCTTATTACTCCAATTCAGCGACATACCAATTTCCTATTCCGACAGATGACACACGTGACATGCTAGAAAAAAGCCATCAGCTACTCGACGCCATATGGCGCAAAGGTTTTCGCTATATGAAATGTTGCGTCGTACTCAATGACTTCTACGATGCTGGTGTTTATCAACCTGATTTGTTTTGTGAGCAATCAATTCGAACAAACAGCAAGCCGTTGATGCAAGTACTAGACAAAATCAATCACAGCGGCAAAGGGAAAATCTGGTTTGCAGGTGAAGGAATTACGAAAGCGTGGGGAATGAAGCTGGAGCATTTGTCTCCCGCTTATACAACGAAGTGGAAAGAGTTGACGGTAGTAAAATAAGGTGGGTTGTTACGCTTGTTTGGACAAAAGTGTGTTTGAAACATTGTATTTAAAAATGATACGCATGGGGTTTGATGTGGAACATAATGTCACCAATATTATCGTTGACTGGGTAGATCAACCAAGGATGCGATACGTCACTAACTAAATGATATCGTATCCATATTTAGAACTTAAAATTCAGCGATAGACACTCGGTTTCGACCACTATGTTTTGCCTGATAGAGCGCAGTATCTGCCTGCAATAAAAGCGTATTTTCGTCTTTTTTCACGTTGTTATTATCTGAACAAGAAATACCCATACTGATGGTGACCAGGGGCGCAACATCAGAGGCCTGGTGCTCCAGCGTTTTCTCTTCCAACAAGCGGTGAATGCGCAAGGCAACATCCAGTGCATCGGGTTCTGTCGCTTCTGGCAGCAGGATAATGAACTCCTCACCGCCGAAACGGGCCACCATATCGTGGTAACGCCTTACCGCGTTTTCCATAACGCTGGCAACCTGAACCAGACAGTCATCGCCTGCCTGATGACCATAAAAATCGTTGTAATTTTTAAACTTATCAACATCGACCATAATCATGGCGAAGGTGCCTTGCTGAGCATTCTTGCGCTGGATAGTTTTATCCAGCAATAACTGGAAAGCCCGTCGGTTGGCTAACCCGGTTAAAGGGTCACAATTTGCCTGAATTTCCAGCCTGTTTATCAGATCGATGTTTTCCTGTTCCCGACGCAGAGCCAAAATAAACCAGTTATTCAACATACGGCGTGCAGACTCGACCAGCAGCGTTAACGATAGATATGCCAGAACATTGGTTACAGTGATATAGCTGGGATAGACAAGGCAAAGCGCAATAATGGTGATTTCCAGCGGGACACTAAAGCAGAACCAAATACGGGCATCGAAATAGAGGGAAACCAGGGACGTCAGCAATAACAACGAGGCGAGGGCAAATATAATGGGGCGCCCGCCAGAGCTAAAAAGCATAAATAGCGTAATGCACCAGAGGAGGCTCAGGACCACCATGACAATACGCAGCATGCTCCACAGCCATAGCGCCTGTCGATTAGGGACAAAAAACAGAATATAGAGGATGCCACCAGCAATGACCATAATGGCGAGCACAGGTAAGTAAATCAACGAAATAGTGCCGTCCAGCAAGACGACTTCCACGCTCTGGTTAAAATAGGCGCGCAGCAGCACCACGCAAGAGAACAAAATGTTGACCCACAAAAACCAGCTTGCACTGGCTATAATGGCCTGCTGGCGTGTATTCTCATAGCGCAAATCAAAGGTTTTTCCTCGCTGACGTTTGAACAAGCGCACACTCCATTCTGATAATCTGTTACACATCAGTTACATCAATTAGTGTAGATTAAGGCGAAACATCGCGTAACCTTTAATAAAATCAGTAGGAATATACCTGTCAGGACCGGTAAAAAAAAGGGAGGATGCGTTGGAAACCATAACATCCTCCCCCTTTTTATCGTGACTGGGAAACAGATCGGAAGAGCACACGTCTGAACTCCAGTCACCTGAAGCTATCTCGTATGCCGTCTTCTGCTTGAAAAAAAAAA
>OGVK01000072.1_pt1 | contig 13154 bp, 13 predicted proteins | sample 1575721 | NCBI WGS metagenome assembly OGVK01 (sample SAMN07581521, study PRJEB24739) | freshwater metagenome | place: Singapore | collected 2015-01 | reverse complement strand
GGTAGATAAATCCATAATGGTGTCACCTCCCCATTTGCAGCTCCAAACAGCTTTTTCCACTTCTTCATCAATTCCAGAAGAAGTGGCAGAATTACCAATATTCGTATTTATCTTCACAAGAAAGTTACGCCCAATAATCATTGGTTCTGATTCTGGATGATTGATATTAGCAGGAATAACAGCTCTTCCATTAGCTATTTCTTCACAAACAAACTGAGGAGTAATATGAGTTTTAATCCCTAAATCTTCACAGTTCATATTTTCACGTATAGCCACATATTCCATTTCAGGAGTTATAATACCACGTTTTGCGTAATACATCTGAGTGTTAATACTATCATTGCGTTTTTCAATCCATTCTTTTCGTAGTTTTGGTAATCCTTTTTTCAAGTCAATTTTGATGTCAGGGTCGCTATATGGTCCACTTGTATCATACACATAAACAGGAGGGTTGGGCGTTATAATACTTTTTCCCTCAATAATATCTACAGTTGGAGTAAGATTAATTTTTCTCATCGCAACCTTCAACTGAGGAAATATCTTTCCTTTGATATAAACTTTCTCAGAGTCTGGATACGAGAATTTAATATTGTTGTTCATTTTATTTATATGTATTAGTTTTGTTTATTATCTGTTTCATTTTTTCTACAGGATTATCAGCATTTATGACACATCCACTCAATGCAATTCCATTGATTCCGGTTTTCAATATAGGCAGTATGTCTTCATCAACAATACCACCTATAGCAACAATTGGAATATCAATATGTAGTTTATTCATATTGGATATTATATTGCTATATCCATTAAGTCCAATGATAGGAGAGAGTTTTTTCTTTGTAGTTGTAAATTTAAAAGGTCCACAACCAATATAGTCTGCACCTGATTGATAGATATTGATTATATCTTCTATTGTGTTGGCTGTACCACCGATGATATAATTACTTCCAAGAATATTTCTAGCTTCTTTTATCGACATGTCGTTTTTACCAAGATGCACTCCGTCAGCATTAATTGTTTTCACTAATTCCACATGATCATCAATAATGAATGTTGCACCAACACGATGACAAGCTGGTTCAATGATTTTAGCAACATTAATTATTTCTGATGTTTCAGCATCTTTCATTCGTAGCTGAATCCAACGACATCCCCCGCGTAAAGCCATAAGAGCACTTTCTACATAGTTTATATTGGCAGTTTGGTGAGTAATGAATTGTAATTTTTCTAATTTCATTTTTGATTTGTTTTTATCATTTTCATAGGATTAAAAAAGTGGTTTAGTGGTCCGTGACCCTTTCCTATACAAACATCAGCACCTTCAGCTATTGCCATTGTTATATATTCTTTAGCTTCTTCCACGGCGTTAGGCAAATTCATTCCTTGTGCCAGATATGCGGTAATAGCAGATGAGAGAGTGCAACCTGTTCCATGAGTATTTTTACTTTCCACAGTTACACTGTCGTATTCATGTTCTTCAACTATTCCATTTTGTTTGCATTCAACAAGTATATCACATTTATTTTTACCTTGAATATGACCGCCCTTAATTAGTACAGCGCTACATCCATAATCCAAGATGCGCCTTGCTGCCAATTTAATATCATCTTTATTGATTATTTTCATGTTTGCTAAAACTTCAGCTTCATGAATATTTGGTGTTACAACTTTAGCCATTGGAAGTAATGTTTTGCACATGATATCTATTGCATCGTTATCAAGCAACACAGATCCACTTGTGGAAATCATAACAGGGTCTAATACTAAGTTACCATGATAGTAAACAGATAATGCTTTTACAACTGCTTCAATTGTAGCTTTGTTGCCTAACATACCAATTTTTATAGCCATTGGGCGGATGTCATTCATTACGGCATGAATTTGTCGCTCAATGACATAAGAGTCTATTGGATGCAATGATTCTACGCTCAATGTGTTTTGTACGGTAATATTAGTTATTACAGATGCAGCATAAACACCCAATGCCGACATTGTTTTAATGTCTGCTTGAATACCGGCGCCACCACTGCAATCACTGCCGGCAATAGATAAAGCTGTAAAATAAAACACGCTCCACTTAATAAATTAATCAAGAGGAGCTACTATCTATTAATATATATACATGGATATACAAAAAGCGACTTTTTAAAAAAGTCTCTCCCTACGGCAGTACTAACTGCATCAGGTTCCACGGGTATAATCTCAGCCGACATTTTTGTCAGCACCCCTCTTTTAAAAATCTAAATGATTTTCGACGGCAAATATAGATATTAATTTTAAAACAAACAAGTTATAATGCCTTTTTATTCTTTAAAACAACAACATCGTTGGGCATTTAGTCTGGAACAAAGTGCACTCAATTAGCTGAAATAGCGTTCTTTAGGCTTTGTTTGAATTAGCTAAAATTTATTTTGTTTTAGTTCTCTATTATTTTATCAACATAGTTTTCTCCTACAATATAATAAAGCAAACTTACATTTTTCGTCGAATCGTGACACCATGGGTATTTTTAGTTTCGTCAATGACGAATACGCTATGTAGGCTACCCACACACTCTATTCTACCCAGTGTGTGCTGCATAAACTGCTGATAGTCTTTCATATCCTTTGCATAGACTTTTATCAAAAAGTCATAATCCCCACTGGTATTGAAACATTCTGTTATTTCATCAATATTTTTCACAGCATCCATAAACTGCTGTATTAGATCTTCCGTGTGTTGCTTGAGTCGAATGTTACACAGTACTAAAATACCGTTACCAACTTTTTCTGCATCTACTACTGCCATATACCCTTTTATGTATCCTTCCCTTTCTAAACGTTTCTGACGCTCAAAGGCTGGAGATGTTGAAAGATGTATCTTTGCCGCAAGTTCCTTGGTGGTTAGTCGCGAATTCTTCTGTAAAGCTCGTAGAATTGTAATGTCTATATTGTCTAAATCTTCATATTTTTCCATTTTGTATATTGTTTAATTTAAAGAATAATATTCTGTTAATTACGGAATTATTACACAAAAATAGGATATTTTTCCGAATTTATCAAAATATTTGCCTGTAAAAATTGCTTTTAGTAACTTCGCTGCATGAAATCCGGATTATTAAGTAAGATAGAGTAACAATTTTTAAAAGTAAACAAGATGAGCAAAAATATATTGAATGCACCGTTCCGTGCTGACATAGTGGGCAGTTTTCTCCGCCCTGAAGATATTAAAGTGGCAAGGGTAAAGTTTGCGAAAGGCGACATTACAAGTGAAGAACTAAAGCAAGTAGAAGACAAGTGTATTGCCGAACTTATTGAAAAACAGAAAAAAGCTGGATTGCAGGTGATAACCGATGGTGAATTTCGTCGTAGTTATTGGCATCTTGACTTCATGTGGGGCATAAATGGTGCAAAGCATATTGAGCTTGACAATGGTTATTTCTTCCATCATGAGGAAACTACACGTGGCTCTGTAGCACTAACAGGAAAAATTAATGGCAATAACCATCCATTTGTAGAGCATTTCAAGTATGTGAAACAGTTTGAGACAGAAAATGTTGTTGCACGACAGACTATTCCTGCTCCAGCGCAATTCTATGCAGAGTTGTTTCGTGGTGACAATAGTAAAACGACAACTGCGATCTACCCGGACAATGAAGAATTAATATGGGATATCGCACAAACTTATCGCACAATCATACGTGATCTCTATGATGCCGGATGCCGCAACATTCAATTTGACGACTGTACGTGGGGAATGGTGTGCGATAAAAATTTTTGGACATCTATGGTTGGGTCTAGCTATAATGCAGAACAGTTACAGGAAACTTATCTCCGCTTAAACAATCTTGCTCTCGAAGAACGACATGAAGGATTGGTCATTAGTACGCATGTCTGTCGTGGAAACTACCATTCTTCATGGGCTTCTGAAGGTGCATACGATGCAGTAGAGAATTTTCTTTTTGCTCGTGAAAATGTGGATGCTTTCTATCTGGAGTATGATGATGAGCGTTCTGGTGGTTTTGAGCCTTTGGCACATGTTGCTCCTGGTAAGAAAGTTGTATTGGGACTCATTACGACAAAAAGTCCGATACTAGAAGATAAGCAGACCATAATTGCCCGTATTCATGAGGCTGAACGATACATACCTCTTGATCGTCTTTACCTCAGTCCTCAATGCGGCTTTGCTTCTTGTGAAATTGGCAATAAACTGACTGAAGAAGAGCAGTGGGCGAAAATCAAACTTGTTAAGGAAATAGCAAAAGAAGTTTGGGTATAAAATGCTATATTCTCAATTTGAATAAAAAAGTCATCATCGTGTTGAGTGATAGATATGAAACTCTGCCAACTCAAAACGATAATGATTTTAAATAATCATTCATTTAAAAAGTGATTATTCTTTAATTTATGTCCGAGTAAAATTCGGACAGCAGCTGTCAACATTTTATTTTAAGTTGTTGACAGCTGTTGCTAATTGATCTAATGCTTGCTTTATTACAGATCGTGGAGTTGCTATATTTATTCTCATAAAACCTTCACCTCCTTGACCAAACATTTCTCCATCATTGAGTGCCAGATGAGCTTTGTCTATAAATAAATCAAGAAGATCGTGATGGTCTAAATTTAATTCACGACAATTAAGCCATACAAGAAAAGATGCCTGTGGGCGCAAAGGATGAATTTGTGGAATATTCTTTTGGCAGTATTCTTCAACAAATCTCACGTTATCTTCGATGTATGAAAGCATCGATTTTCGCCATTCTTCACCTTTAGTAAAGGCTGCAATAGTTGCGATTGGAGCAAAAATGTTAGCTTCATCAAGTTCATTTGCATTAATCCAACCATAGAATTTTTTTCTTATATCAGCATTTGGTATAATGGCATAGCTTGAAATAATTCCCGCAATATTGAATGTCTTTGTTGGTGCCTGAAAAGTGATACTGTTTTCTCTGGCCTTGTCACTTACTGTAGCAAATGGTATGTGCTTATGTCCGAATATAGCCATGTCACAGTGAATTTCATCAGATATAACAAGCAAATGATGATCATAACAGAAATCTGCTAGTTTTTGCAATGTTTCTTTTGACCAGCATATACCTCCAGGATTGTGAGGATTACAGAGTATGAATATTCGGCATTTGTCATCACAAACTTTTTCAAGATTGTCAAAATCCATATCATAATAGCCATCATCACGTAGTTTTAAGGGATTAAAAACTACTTCACGGTTGTTTCCTTCAGGAGTTAATCGGAAAGGATGATAAACAGGAGGTTGTATAATTACTTTATCTCCAGGTTTAGTATATACATTAATAACAAGACCAATACCTTTAACGATTCCAGGTATAAACTTGAGCCATTCACGTCTCAGTTCCCATTGATGATGTTCTTTAACCCAATTAATGATTGATTGCCACAATTCTTTAGGTTCAACAGTATATCCAAAGAGTGAGTGCTCAAGACGTTTCTTCAAAGCGTCTGTAATGAACATTGGTGTTTCAAAATCCATATCAGCAACCCATAATGGAAGTAAATCATTACGTCTCCATCTTGGCAACAATGCTTCATGCTTTAAGTCGCCACTTCCTGAGCGATCAATAATCTTATCGAAATCATAGGATTCCTTAGATTTATCATTGTTTATTTTCTGTATATCGTTTTTGTCCATATCATTATAAATTAGGCGCTTTCAATACTTTGTTTTATATCATCAAATAAATCATCTACATCCTCAAGACCAATACTTAGGCGAATAGTAGTATTCAGTATATCCATATTGGCCTTTTCAACATCTGTAAACAATCCGAATATTGTACTTGCTGGATGTATTGCTAACGTGCGGTTATCAAATAGATTGGTGGCACGATGAATAAGTTTTAAGTTATCAATAAAACTAAAACATGCTTCTTGACTTTCTAAGTCAAAACATACCATAGCACCAGCTGTTGGTCCAAACTGTTGCTGCGCAAGTTTGTGGAATGTGTTTTCTTCAAGTCCCACATAATTTACACGTTTTACTTTCTGCAGTTTTTGAAGTTTTTTTGCCAATTCAAGAGCATTGGCAGACTGTACTCTGTAACGTGCATTAAGAGTTTCAAGTCCTATCGTCTGCATATAAGCAACTTGTGGAGTCATGTATGCACCAAAATTAAACAACATTTCATTTTTCAAGCGTTCACCAAATCCCTTTGCTGTTCCATAATCAATAACGACTCCGCCCAAAGATGTTGCACCTCCACTCACATATTTAGTACTTGATACAACTTCTATATCAACACCAGGTTCATGACTTGAAAATTGTGTAAAAGGAATAGTTGTTGTATCTGCCACTAATGGTATATTGTGAGCGTGAGCAATAGTGGCCAAAGCACGTAAATCAGCAACCTCCATTTGAGGATTTGTAATTATTTCAAGAAATATGCAAACTGTATTATCATCAATAGAAGCTTCTACATCATTGATGTTTGTAAGATCGCATAGCCTTGATTCAACACCAAAACGTTTTAAAGTGTTATTCAATAAATCGAATGTATTGCCAAATAAATGTTTTGATGTGACAACGTTATTACCTTGTGATGTGAGTGCAAGCATCGTGTTACTTATAGCAGCCATACCGCTGTTTAAAGCTGTCACTGAGTCTGCACCTGTAAGGACTTTTACTCTTTCCTCAAAGTTTGTAACAGTTGGATTTTCAACTCTCGAATAGTCAGGTGCGTCAATACGGCTGCAAAAAGCATCAGCCATTAGCTGAGCATTGTTAAACTCATATGCAACAGCATTATATACTGGCATACTTAAAGCATCATAGGCGTCACGACGTCTATATGGAACATGAATAGCTTGCGTCTGTTTTTTCATCAATTCTAATTTATATTTCTCTATTTACCTAAATAATACCTAAAGCACTAACATAGCTTGATAATAAACAAGTGATATTTATAATCAGTGACTACAAAGTTACTGATTTTTTTAATATATCATGTTATTTAGTTGCTTTTTTGATACTTGAAAAGAAATATACATATCTCTTATCAATGTCACACAGGATGAAATGTAACAATACATTTCTTTCTATTCAAGAGTTTTTTCTTTATAACATTAACTTCATGACAGTATTACTCACATGGTATATTTCATACCTAAGATATGTTATAATACTCCCACAAATATGGTAGAAAATATATTTATGAATAGATTAATACCAAATAATTCATTATATTTGCAATTAGAAATAATTTTCAAAGTATGAAAAGAAATGCTTTTATAGTAATCTTGTTGTCACTTGCAATTACTGGTTTTGCACAGCAGGCACGCAAGGATTTTAAAGTCGACCGCAGTTTGTCGGCTAGTAATTATTTAGCTTATCCTGGACCATTGCAGAAGAAACTTACTCCTGCACCTTCTGGATATGTGCCATTTTATCTTAGTCACTATGGCCGTCATGGTAGTCGTTGGCTTATTGGTGACCGCGATTATAATAGACCAGTCGTATGGCTAGAAAAGGCCGATTCTCTAGGTAAACTGACACCAAAAGGTAAGGATGTTCTTGCAAAACTTCGTGTAATGCGTGCTGCAGCTATGGGACGTGATGGAGAACTCACCCAAAGAGGAGCTTTGCAGCATAAGCAGATTGCAGAACGCATGTTGAAAAACTTTCCACAGATATTTGCTGGAAAGACAAATGTAGATGCAAAGAGCACCGTGGTGATACGTTGTATATTAAGTATGGAAAATGCTTTGCAGGAAATGACAAAAATGAATCCACAACTGAATATCACTCACGATGCAAGTTACCATGATATGTATTATATGAATTATGATGATACATTATTGTTTAAAAAACGTATGCCAACAAGCGCAATGGTACCTTATACAGAATTTTGTAAAAATCATGAACATCCTGAGCGCGTGATGCGACTGTTGTTTAATGATGATGACTATTGGAAAAACCATTTAAATGCCGATAAATTATACGAAGTACTATTTAAACAGGCAAGTAACGTGCAGAGTACAGAGTTGCGTAAGAGCATGTCATTGTATGACTTATTTACTGATGATGAAATCTATGATCTTTGGCAGATAAATAATGCTTGGTGGTATATCAACTATGGCGCATGTCCTTTGAATGGTGGTAAACAACCTTATAGTCAGCGTAACCTTCTTCGCAAGATAATTAGTGATGCTGATAGTTGCATTGCTTTGCCACATCCAGGAGCAACATTGCGCTATGGTCATGATACAATGGTTATGCCACTCACGTGCCTGATGGATCTTGATGGAATGGGAATGCAGGTAAGTGATTTAGAACAGCTTGCTTATAAGGGATGGAATAATTATCGTATTTTCCCAATGGCTTGTAACATTCAATTAGTGTTTTATCATAAAAAAGGCTCTAAGGATATACTCGTTAAAGTACTTAGAAATGAAAATGAAGCTACATTGCCTATTAAGACAGATATAGCTCCATATTATCATTGGAAAGATGTGAGACAGTATTATCTCGACAAGCTTAATAAGTTTACGGAATAATGACTAGCTGACAGGCTTTAATCCTGAGAAAGGAATATTGCTATTGTCTTTAGTTTTACATAATTATAGCTGAGGTACATGTAACCCTTAAAGCGGTTGCCAGTGCCCCAGCTATTTTTTGCAATAAAATATTTCTTTCCGTTTTTATCATGAGCCAGACCAACAAGTTCCATTGCGTGGTCGTCAGTAGTCTGCCTACTCTCAAACTCTTGTTGTCTCAAGTCCTGAGTTACAGTACGATGATTGGTTTCGGCAATTCCATTATTAAAAGAAAAACCAGATTCAGTGATATCACCTTCCCAGCATACAGCTTTACCTTTCACAATACTCTTTGTAATCATACTCATCAAGGTTTCTATAGGAACATTTAAGAATTTGTCGTTCATAATGTTGTCTGGAGTTTCTAAGATAAATGATTCTCCCATTACATGATGTTTGAAACTTGTCACGTTTATATATTCATCATCACGACATACGCTGTGGGCAAATTCCAGTGGAGTATATTCTGCACCAAGCATGTGTACATATTTTGATGGCATATATCCAACTTCTTCATCTAGTACATCATTCACTTTTTGATTGAGAGTGCTAAGATTGTTTGCACTTTTAGAAGCCTGCATAATTTTACGACAAATGACGTTATAATTTGCAGGTTCTTTGGCGTTGTATGAATCAAAAGGAACAATACCATAGTTTTGCATAAGATCAATAAGCAGACAGCCCATTCCTCGCATTGAAATTGTATTCTTGCCTTTTGAAAGGTAATATCGTGTTGATGCATCTGTAAGCATCATTCTTGCAATATAGTCGGCGCTTAGGTTCACAGAGTCACCTGTCATAAGGTGATTTGTTTCTATTGTGGCCAACATTGCGTAAGCCCAACACAGTTGACTGTGACCCTGATTTTTGATGGGAGTTGTCTTCAGCATTACATCGGTGATAAATGGATTCTTTTCAACAGTTTGTTTTGAAGGACGACCGCATGAAATCAATGCAAGAGAGACACTTATATATAAAAGTATTTTTTTCATATTGCGCAAAGTTACAAATAAAATGAGTAAATTTGCACCCATGAAGGGAAAAATATCAGAATTTGAAGTAATGGCGCCTGTGGGCTCTCGAGAGAGTCTTGCCGCTGCAATACAGGCTGGAGCTGATTCAGTTTACTTTGGTATCGGCAAACTTAACATGCGCTCTCATTCGGCAAATCATTTTAATATTGATGACTTGCGTGAAATAGCTGCTACATGCAATGAGCATGGTATAAAAACATATCTCACTGTCAACACCATCATATATGATGATGACATAGCAACAATGAAGCAAATTATTGATGCAGCTAAAGAGGCTGGAATAAGTGCTGTAATTGCTAGTGATGTGGCTGTTATGAGTTATTGTAATGAAGTAGGAGAGGAAGTTCATCTATCAACTCAACTTAATATAACAAATATAGAGTCGTTGAAGTTTTATAGTCGTTTTGCAGATGTTTCTGTCTTGGCGCGTGAACTCAACATGGATCAGGTGAAAGAAATTCATGAACAGATTATCGCTCAAAATGTATGTGGGCCAATGGGTAAGCAGATACGTATTGAGATGTTCTGTCATGGTGCTTTGTGCATGGCTGTAAGCGGAAAATGCTATCTTAGCCTTGCCAATGCTAATCGCAGTGCTAACCGTGGCGAATGTGTGCAAATATGTCGTCGTTCATATACCGTTACTGATAATGAAACAGGTAACGAGTTGGAAATAGACAATAAATACGTCATGAGTCCTAAAGACTTGAAGACAATTCGTTTTATAGACCGTATGATGGATGCGGGTGTGAGAGTTTTCAAGATAGAGGGACGTGCTCGTGGACCTGAATATGTATATACTGTAGTGAAATGCTACAAGGAAGCTATTCAGAGTGTTCTTGACGATACATTAACCGAAGAAAAGAAGGACGAGTGGGATAAGCAACTTGCTAAAGTCTTCAATCGTGGATTCTGGGATGGATATTATCAGGGACAGACATTGGGCGAGTGGAATAAGCATTATGGCAGTGCCGCAACAGAAAAGAAAGTTCTTGTTGGTAAGGTAGTAAAATACTTTTCTAAGTTAGGTGTTGCTGAGGTTGCTGTAGAAGCTTCTGATTTCAACAAAGGTGACAAACTTCTTATCACTGGTCCAACAACTGGAGTTATGTATCTGAATGCGGATGAAATACGTTTCGATTTGAATTGTGTGGAAAAAGCAGAACAAGGTACAAGGGTTTCAATTCCTGTACCGGGAAAGGTTAGACCAAGCGACAAACTATATAAATTAGTTACCGTTAACGAAATAAAGGAGATAAAATAATATGACCATAAATGAAGCCCAGAATGAGGTGGTAGAGGAGTTTGAAGACTTTACCGACTGGATGGATAAATACCAGATGCTTATTGATCTGGGAAATGAATTGGATGTTCTTAATGAAAAATACAAGAACGACAGTAATTTGATTGATGGTTGTCAGAGTCGTGTTTGGTTGCAATGCGATCTTGTGGATGGTAAACTTCAGTTTACAGCTGATAGTGATGCGCTTATCGTAAAAGGAATAATAGCATTGCTTATTCAAGTTCTTAGTGGTCATACTCCAACTGAAATACTTGATGCTGACCTTTATTTCATTGACAAGATTGGACTTAAAGATCATCTTAGTCCTACACGCTCAAATGGTTTGCTTGCAATGATAAAGCAAATTAAGGCATACGCTCTTGCATACTCTGTAAAAGCATAAACCAAAGACATGCGCAAGTTAAGAACAATAGAAATGAACAGGCTTTCTGTTGAGGAATTCAAGGAAGCAAAGAAGTTACCACTAATTGTGGTTCTTGATGATGTACGCAGTTTGTATAATGTGGGTAGTGTTTTCCGTAGTGGAGACGCTTTCCGCATTGCTGCTGTATATCTTTGCGGCATCACCGCATGTCCCCCTAATGCTGAAATTCACAAGACTGCACTTGGTGGAGAGGATAGTGTAGATTGGAAATATTTTGAACGCACTGAGGATGCCGTAGATGAATTGCATCGTGATGGTTATTTCGTGTATAGTATAGAACAGGTTGAGGGCAGCACTAAATTACAGAATCTTAATCTCAATACAGAATCAGGCAACGGTTATGCTGTCATATTTGGCAATGAGGTAAAAGGCGTTAAGCAGAATGTCGTAGATATGAGTGATGACTGTTTGGAAATACCTCAGTTTGGAACAAAGCATAGTCTTAATGTCAGTGTAACCTCTGGTATTGTGATGTGGGAGTTTGCCAAGAAGTTTATTTAAGTATTTTCAAATACGTAGCAGAAAGTTTATCAAACACTTGGATGATAGGCTTTCTTAGCCTTTATACGTGATTTAATAGACCTAATGGTAACATTGCTCACTCCCATTATTTTTTCGGCAGTAGCGTCGTCTTTATTCATAGCGTTCACCATGATCAAGTATAGATATTGTTTAGGACTTAGATTTTTGTATTCATCATCAAGCGATGAAATGAATGGAAGGTCTTTGTACCTATAATAGTCTACGAAATCATTAAGATCCTTTGCAGACCAATTTACGATAGTATTATTATCAATGATACTCTCATAGCATTTTTTGCCATTATATAAAGTTTTCGACTCTTTATCCTCTAAGACATTAATCTTTTGTTCTAAGTTTGAAATCTTAGAAATGGAATTATCTTTTGCATTTTCCATTTCAGATATTCTCTTTTTGTATTCGTTTATTAGAAGTCTGTTTTCGATTATGCCATGTTTTATTTTAGAGTTTCTATATTTCTGTCTGAATATTAACAGTATGATTAACAGCGATAATAGCAACAATCCTCCAACCATATACATGTTTTTGCCATTCAAAACTGTAACGTCGTCGTGTTCCAAAATCTGAGACCAAGAATGGAGGATCATTTTCTTGCTGTTGCTGAGCATAATCTTGTAGTTGAACCAGCTTCTGCTGTAAACGGCGCTCGCCTTCTACAAAAACGTCATCATTACGGATGCGTTGGAAATACAGCTCATTTACGATAGCTAAAACGAAAATCTCAAACATCATGGCTTGTACCATTGGACCTTCGATTCGAATATCGAGCCGACCTGCCTCATCCATACTGGCTTGGATAAAACGACGTTTAAGTTGAAATAGCTCTAAGTAATCAACAAAATCACTTTTAATAAAACGCAAGGAACGTAAATACTGTAACTCATCATCGGTGAAGCGCAGCTCACACAACAAATCAAGTTGATGGTTCAAATCATCCAAAATCTCAACTAGCGGATAAACCGTGTCATCTAAGTTGCGGCAACGAAATAAATAAACACTGTGAGTTTGCGGAAACTGATGTAGCACGACTTGCAACATCGTGAATTTATACAAGTCCGTGTCGAGTAAAGATCGAATAATGGCAGGCATAAAGGATGGTTTTAACCAATTTTTATTAGATATCTGTTGTTATACAACCAAACGCTGAAGATTGAATAGTAGACTTTTGCTGAACGACTCATTTTTATCCTTTTGCTCTGCTAAAATTGCGCATCTCCTATCATCCAATTTTTAAAGTTATGCGTGCATTAATTCAGCGAGTTCTTGAAGCAAAAGTGGTTGTGGACGGACAAACCACGGGCGAGATT
>OGVK01000071.1_pt1 | contig 13202 bp, 11 predicted proteins | sample 1575721 | NCBI WGS metagenome assembly OGVK01 (sample SAMN07581521, study PRJEB24739) | freshwater metagenome | place: Singapore | collected 2015-01 | reverse complement strand
CAAAGGGTTGTTGTTAATGGCAACTAACTTTTATGCTTTGAAAGATAGTTATCAAGCCACCTATATTTTAGAAACTATCATTAAAAACTTTACGGATTTTCCTGAGGTTGTGGCTCAAGCCCAAAAACGAGTTTACAGAGCCGTCTTTAATGCGATTAGCTGAAATTTTCTTGAAAGCAAAAGAAGTAGAAAAGGCAATTGTAGTTTTATCTCGAATTGAAACTGAAGCGGATTTGTTGCAAAACAAAACCTTTGCTCAAGCCAATTTGATGAAATTGTATTACGATAAAAAGGATTATCCTAACGCGGTGGTGTATGCTGAAAAAGTACTAGAAAATCCGAAGACAGAGGCCGATGTTAAAAGCGATGCGCAAATTGTAGTGGCGCGTTCTGCAATGGAAACAGGCGATGAAGCAAAAGCGAAATCGGGCTACGAAAAATTGATGACTGCTCAAGGAGAATTGGGAGCAGAAGCCTTGTATTATGATGCGTATTTTAAAAATAAAGCAGGAAAGTTTGAGGATTCCAATGTGGCTATACAGCAATTGGCCAAAAATTATTCTGATTACAAATATTTTGGTGCCAAAGGGTTGTTGTTAATGGCAACTAACTTTTATGCTTTGAAAGATAGTTATCAAGCCACCTATATTTTAGAAACTATCATTAAAAACTTTACGGATTTTCCTGAGGTTGTGGCTCAAGCCCAAAAAGATTTGGAAACGATAAAAGCGGAGGAATCTAAAACCAATTCGTCAATCACTAATTAATTCTATGAAATTACCATTTTATATAGTAGATGTTTTCGCTGAAGAAAAGTATGCAGGAAATCAATTAGCTGTTTTTGAAAATGCTCACAACTTGACTACAGAACAAATGCAGGCTATTGCTAGCGAAATTAATTTTGCCGAGAGTACGTTTATCACGCAATTAGATGCTGAAAACAATACGGCTGAGATTCGAATATTTACCCCAGAGTTTGAAATGAAATTTGCAGGTCACCCCATTATAGGAACTTCATGGGTGCTGATGAATAGAATCTATTCCACTAATCCTAACAATATCAGCCTTAGCGTTCCGGTGGGGACTATTCCGGTTTCTCAAGAAGGAGATTTAGTGTGGTTGCAATCAGCTCAACCGGAGTTTTTTGACACGTTTCAACCAGAAGGATTTTTAGAATTTAGTAATTTAAAAAGAACTGATTTCTCTACGGATTTTCCCATTCAAGAAGTAAGCACTGGGAGTGCCTTTGTAATGGTTCCGCTTCAAAATAAAGAAGCATTGGTTCACTTGGAATTGAATACCGCCAAAATGAACGAATGGTTGCATTTGAATTGTAAAACCAATTTTAGGGCGCTGTACTTCTTTTATTTAGAAGACGGAAATTTGTTCAGTAGAATGTTGTATTTGGAAAACAATCAATTGAAGGAAGATGCGGCAACTGGGAGTGCGAGCACTTGTTTACAGGCATTTTTGTTGAAATATTATCAATCTGATTTGCAAATAATAAACCAGCAGGGAGATTATATTGGACGTCCTTCAAGAATATATTTTGATGGAAAATGGAGTCAAGATCATTTCGAAATTAAAATTGGTGGGAAAACACAATTCATCGCAAAAGGAGAATGGGAGGTTTAATTTTTTAATAAAACGGCTATATACAGTTGGTTTAATAATAAAGAATATGAGAAAAAATAGTTTAAAATATACAGTATTGGCGCTTAGTTTAGCATGGAGTTCATTGGCTTTGGCACAAAAAAAACAAGACAAAATGCGTACCGAAGAAGTAAATGTGGTAAAATCATATACTCCAACTATTTCGGATGCCTTTAAAATAAAAGAAACACCGTCTTTAAATGAGGAGGGAACCACTGCAAAAGAAACGGTCAAGTACAGTATTTTTTCTTTCCCAGTGGCTTCTACCTTTACCCCTTCAAAGGGTGGTGCAGAAGACGTTGATAAGGAAGAATTAGGTCGTTTTTATAAAAGTTATGCCACTTTTGGAGGAGGTAACTTCGGGACTTTGAATGCAGAGTTATTTGCTACTCAAGATTTGAATTCGGAAGAATATGTGGCGGGAATGTTGCGTCATCTTTCCTCTCAGGGAGGAATAAAAGGCGTAGCCTTAGATAATTCGTTTTATGATACTTCATTAGATCTAACTTATGGTGCCGAAGCAAAAGAATTATCTTGGAATATTAATTTAGGCTATCAAAATCAGATTTATCATTGGTATGGATTGCCAACTAATTTTATGGACGCATTGACGCCAACTATTCATGATATTATAGTGGCTTTATTGGAATTGCGGATTAGTTTGGAGTCTGAGGCGGTATTTCTGGCTTCGGAACGTCGTAAACAAGTGCATATTGATAAAATGAAAGCCGCATTGGATGATTTTGAAAAACACATTTCATCTGGGGAAAATGACGGCACGGTGAAAGCCGATTATGACTTTCATATCGCAATTGCCGAGGCATCGGAAAATCAATATTTTGTCGATTTTCTCAAATACTTAGGCGAAAAAATCATTCCGCGTGCACGGGTAAAATCAATTGAACAAAGTCCTGTGAATCGTGAAGATTATTTAAAAACAGTACATCATGATCATGTGAACATCTTTAATGCCATTGTTGATCAGGATGGGTTATTGGCGCGTCAAATGATGCGTGCACATTTATCGAAAAGTATTAAGAAATTTAAGCAATAAGATTGGCTTATAAGTCCATCGCGTTATTGTTGTGATTTAAAAAGCAGAGCCATCCTCGTGATCGCTCTGCTTTTTTCTTAGATCAGGTTTTGTGGATTGCCTTGTATGTTTTGATTGATATTACTTTCTAAAATATCAAACAAGCGTTGCTGGGCTTCATTGGTTCCCCATGCAATATGTCCTGTAATCAAGACATTGTCATGTTGGCGTTGTAAATGAATTAACGGGTGATCATCGGCAGGGGGTTCCTGATTCAGAACATCGGTACCAAAGCCTGCAATTTTCTTGCTTTCAATGGCTGTAACGAGGTCAGCATCATGTACCAAAGCCCCACGTCCGACATTAATCAGGATGCTGTTGTCCTTCATTAAGTTAAAGACAGATGCATCCATCAAGTGTTGGGTTTCTGCATTGAGTGCACAGTGTAAAGACAAGATATCCGCTTGTTGCACGGCTTGTTCAAACGGGACATAACCTTCACGGCATTCGGTGGCATTTTTACGTTCACTAAAAATGACTTTCATACCAAAGGCTTCTGCTTTCTGCGCTAAGGACAAACCAATGCTTCCTTTGCCCATAATGGTCAGGGTTTTATTTTTCAGTTCACCCATTGGGGCTGCAAGTAGAAATGAGCTGCCACCGTTAGACCAGCGACCTTGTTTCACACCTTCCGTTTGCTGATTAAAGTTTTTAATCAGATTCATCATCAGGGCAAAGGCATGTTCTGAAACGGCATCACTGGCTTGACCACGAATATTGCAGACCTGTACGCCATGTTGTTTGAGCAGGGGCAGGTTGACATGGTCGAATCCGGTAGAGCAGATTGCCAACAGTTTCAGGTTTGGATTGTTGGCTAAGACCTGTTCATTGACATTTAAGTCACTCATGATAATGACATCTTGATCATGGACTTGTGTTTGAAACTGTTCTTGATCCAGTTGCTGGAACTCGGTGTATTCCACAGGGAAGTCAAATTGAAACTGCTGATCAATTAAGACGTATTTTTCAGCACAGGTTACTTTTATAGCAGACATAATTAAGAGAAGAACAAAATTGGATATAAGACATCATATCTTTGTAAGGCTTAAATTTCTAGCCAATCACCATTTATTTCGCCATAAAATTTGCTGGATGCCACTGCAAAAGCGCACTCTCTTAGGCGGTTTTTGCATCAGATATTGGGCATATGTGGTGTATGTCCTTATTTGATTTACTCATTTTTAAAATAAGAACAAATAATGAATATAGTAACGATAATCAGTATCATTAAGTTTTAAATTGTTTTAGTATTTTATTTCAACGGATTGGTAAGCACGTGTTCATACTTTAAAAGTTTCTAGAAAGGGAAGTCTTGAATCATTTTTAAAATTGTTCAGCCTGTGAAGATGTTGTCATCTCGAGCACACGGGCTTAAGTGCCAGAAGATCAGTCCTCTTATAACTTCATTTTAATTTTTCTCGTGAATATCCTGATATGTATAAATTTTCTGTGTCTGCACCCAAGCCCTTGTATCTTGCCATGCAAATCATCTTTTTATCTTCCAGCGCGATAAGCCTTGCGTATGCGGAAACCAGTGAAGAAGAGGCTAGCAATGAACCTGTATCACAATTAGAAACCATTACGCTAAAGGCAGAGGATAAATCAGCTGTAACGGAAAATACTGGAAGTTACACCACAGGCAGTAGCAACACGGCAACAAAACTGAATCTTTCTTTGAGAGAGACACCTCAGGCAGTGAAAGTCTATACCCGTGAATATTTAGATGACCGTAATATTGAGTCATTCCAAGACTTCATGCGTAATGTAACGGGGGTGACGGCAACACGAACCGACGAACGCCAGAGTTACTATGCCCGCGGCTTCCAAATTGATTATTACCTGATTGATGGTTTACCGACAACCATGTCCTTGGCTGAAGGTGATTTCGATTTGGGGATTTTTGATCGGGTTGAAGTGGTGAAAGGGGCCAATGGTTTAATGACGGGTGCAGGTAATCCTGCCATGGGCTTAAACTTTATTCGTAAACATGCCAATGCCACAGAACTGACTGGAAATATAGAAGCTTCCGCTGGGTCTTGGAATAATTTTTCTAGCTCGGCAGATCTTTCTGGTGCACTCAATGACGATGGTTCATTGCGTGGACGCGTGTTTGTGAAACATTCGCAAGAAGATTCCTTTATGGATTTTTATTCTAAAGAGCGGAACGTCTTTTATGGTGCAGTGGACTATGATTTAAGTGACTCTACCAGTCTGTCACTCGCGGCAACCTATCAGCAGTTACAACGTGATGGTATTCGCTGGGGCGGTTTGCCTGCTTTTTATAGCGATGGTACACAGACTCAATTTGACCGTTCCCTGACGGTTAGTTCGGATTGGACCTATTGGGATGTGAATACCTCTGCCGTTTTTGCGTCACTGAAACAAAAACTTTATCAAGATATTAACTTAAATGTTGCTTATACCTATCGTCGTGATGATAAAGAAACCGCTTTACTGTATGTTGCAGGTAAAGTTGATAAAGATACGAATAAAAGTTTAGGTGCTGTTTCTGTGTATTCATCCGATGTACGCAATGATGAAAACAATGTCGATGTATTTGTGAATGTACCCTTTAGCATTGCAGGTCGTGCGCAAGAAATTGTGATGGGTGGTTCATGGAATAAAGTCGAAATTGTCAAAAATAAATATGGAACCATTCAGGGCAAAGAGAAGGGTGAGAATGATTTAGATATTGATCGGACTCAATTGGATTTTTCCAATATGAATACCCAGTTATTGACTCCAATTACCAATCCTAAAAGTTTGGCTTTGAATGAAACCACACAACAAGGGGTTTATATCTCAGGCAAATTCCAGATTTTAGATCCACTCAAAATTGTTGCAGGTGCGCGATTGTCCGATTGGCAGTTCAAGGCATCGGATGGCAATGGGGATCGGGAGTTTGAACATGAATTTACCCCGTATTTTGGGGTGATATATGACTTTGCTCAGGATCATTCCTTGTATGCCAGCTATACCGATATGTTCAAACCCCAGAATCGTCGCGATGCCGAAGGCAATTATCTTGATCCGATTATTGGTAAAAATTATGAAACAGGCATTAAAAGCGAGTTCTTTTCGGGGCGTTTAAATACGGCATTGTCTGCATTCCGCATTGAGCAAACCAATTTTGCCGAGGCGATTTCGGGAGTGTATGTGGTTGATGGTGGTGTACAAACCACTGAACAGGCCTACCGCGGGGTGGATGGCGTGGTCAGTAAAGGAGTCGAGTTCGAATTGGATGGCGAGATTAATGATCATTGGGGTGTGAATTTTGGTATTGCCAATTTTGAGGCGAAAGATGCCGATGGCAATAAAGTCACGACCACCAGCGCACGTACCACCTCCAATCTGTTCGTTAAATATCAATTGGATCAGTGGAGTGCAGGCGCAGGTCTGAATTACCGCAGTAAAACCTATACAGGCTCAGGCAGCACCCGCATAGAACAAGATGAAGTTTGGTTGACCAGTTTAATGTTGGGTTATCAAGTCGATCCAAACATTAAACTGCAACTGAATGTCGAGAACCTCACTGATGAAGTGTATTACGATGGCATTGGTGCCAACAGTATGAACTATGGCACACCGCGAAATGCTGTGATGAGTGTGCATTATAAATTTTAAGATCATCAGTTAATTTAGCAAAAGACCTGTGCAGGGTCTTTTGCTATTGGCTAAGCGTTAAATATTGTAAAATCGGAAAGTATTTATAAATATCACAATAAAATTATAAAAATGAGAAAAGCGTATCATATGTGTTGGTTTAATCTATGTTTTGTTACATCTAATATTTATTAAAAATTAATATAATCATACTTTTGGATGATTTTTTCTGCATGATATTTCTTTAATTTTGAGATACGCCAAATTGTATACAAAAGTGTTTATACAAAAGGTAGCCAAAAAAGATAAAGCAATAAGCAGAGGGAACATACACAGATGAAAACAGCCTTTTTTAATGATGAATGGTGTTATTGGCACAGTGGTGGAATGTATTCTGGTATTTTTCGAGTCGGTGGCTGGGTACAAGTACCAAGTAGTACAGGACATGCAGAATCGCCAGAAACTAAACGTCGCTTAAGAAACTTATTGGATGTCACTGGTTTATTAAAACAGATGAGTTCATTGTCTGCTGAACCTGCATCGGATGAAGATTTACTGCAAATCCATCCTCAGCATTATTTAGATAAGTTTAAACAAGTGAGCGATGCGGGCGGCGGTGAATTGGGTTATGAAGCACCCATTGGCCCAGGTAGCTATGAAATTGCTAAACTTTCTGCGGGCTTGGATTGTGCAGTAGTCGAAAAAGTATATACAGGCGAATTTCAAAATGCCTACGCATTATCGCGTCCACCGGGTCACCATTGCTTACCAGACGAGTCTATGGGCTTCTGTTTCCTTGCTAACATTCCTGTGGCAATTGAACGTGCCAAAGCTAAATTTGGTTTAGGCAAGGTTGTTGTACTGGATTGGGATGTACATCACGGGAATGGTACACAACATATTTATTATAACCGTGACGATGTACTCACCATTTCGATTCACCAAGATAAATGTTTCCCACCAGGTTATAGCGGTGATGAAGACCGTGGTGAAGGTGCAGGCGAAGGCTATAACATCAATATTCCAATGTATGCTGGCGCAGGACATGAAGAATACCTGTATGCATTCAAGAAAATCATTCTGCCTGCAATTGAGCAATTTGAGCCAGAAATGATTGTGGTGGCGTGCGGTTACGATGCCAATGATTTAGATCCATTAGCCCGTATGATGCTGCATAGTGATAGTTTCCGCGAAATGACCAAACTGACTAAGCAAATGGCTGAAAAAGTTTGTGATGGAAAACTGGTGCTGGTACATGAAGGGGGTTATTCAGAATCTTATGTACCGTTCTGCGGACTTGCAGTCATTGAAGAATTAACTGGCATTAAAACAGCAGTTGAAGATGACTGTAAAGAATTCATTACGTTGCAACAACAACATGACGCATTCAAGAACTTCCAAAAGCAGCGTATTGATCAATTGGCTGAATATTTTGGCTATAAGCAAGAGCAGCCCGAAATTGCATAATCATCAATTGACTGAATATTTCGGTTAATACTGATTTAACTCACTTCGTTCTAAAACTTTCTTCATCGCTTGAAAAATAGTGATGTAGAAAGTCACATCTCACAGAAAATGATTTATGAAAAAAAACATCATTAAAGCAATGATCTTTACTGCGGCATGTTTAAACATTGCTCACGCAGAAGATGTAGCAAGCCCATCTGGTTTGAGTGTCGCTGGAATTATGACATTGGCTTCCGATTACCATTGGCGTGGGATATATTTGTCACAAAATGAGCCCGCAGTTCAAGGGGGGCTAACGCTTTGTCATAAGAGTGGTGCCTATGCAGGAGTTTGGGCTTCCAGCACTGATGTATTGAATGGCGCAAGTATTGAAGCCGATTTTATGCTGGGGTACCGATATGCAATTAATGATACGTCAACCCTTACAGTTCAGTACCTTGATGTGAATTATCCAGGGGCGAAAACAGTGTATGAACCTGACTTTTCAGAGTTTTCATTGGCTTATAGTAATTTTGGTGTGATCAATAGTCAGGATGCCTTTACAGCATCAGTTGCATACTCAAATGACTACTATTTTGAGTCGGGCAATATGCTGCGTTTAGATGCGCGTTATAGTTATAACGTGCTCCCCAACTTTGGTGTTTTTGGCGCTTGGGGGCTGATGCAGTTAGAAGATGAGCAAGCGTTTGCTCGAGTTTGGGGCAACAATCAAAAAGACCATTATTACGACTGGAAACTGGGTGTAAGTTCAAATTTATTGGGTTTGTACTCTGAGCTTTACTATGCTGATAATTCAACCGTCAATTCGGCAGTGGATTCAATGGATTCGCGTGTGGTGTTCTCGGTCACTAAAGCATTCTAAACGATATGCTCAAGGCTAAATTTTAAGGTGTGTAGGTTAAATATAGCCTAAGCATTAGCTGTCATTTTTAAACTCAATTGGCGCTCATGGGGGATAAAAATCTGCTGAAAGGTAGGTGAACATTCTTTTTTAATGATGAGTTCATAAACCTCTAGAAATGAGTGCCAATCCTCCTAATAATCGAAACTGTGCAAGTATATGGCTATAAGCCAATTCAAGAATTTTGATCTTCCGTTGTGTAAGCATTTACGCTAGCAAGTGCACTATCTGTGATTTTATTTATTCGTATTTGGGTACTTTTTCTGTCATAAATCGCTCAATGCATAAAGGAGTACTGACCTTATAAATAAATCATATCCAACTTATACCATCAATCTAGCTCACCAGTTATCTAGGGCATAGACTCAAACTGATCCCTAAAAACCTGCTCTTGAGTAACAGTGAACCGTGCCACAATTCCCTGCAAAATAAATTTTTAATAAATGATTTAGAGGTTGACGGGTTGTCTTGCTTTGCAGTAGCTTAAGTGTCACAGGAGAGAAATCAGCATTGATTCGCCGAAGGAGCAACGACCCCGGAAACTCTCAGGCAAAAGGACTGTATAATAATTCAAAAATCTGGAGAGCAACGAGCGTCATAGACAATCGTTCACCGAAGGAAGAAAATTTTTTGTGGAAATGGAAGTTTACAAAAAATTGAAGATCTCAGGTACCACATACAGATGGGGCATAACTAAAATTTGCGAGAATTATATGCCACATATTGCAATTATCGGTGCAGGGATCACTGGCGTGACCACTGCATACGAATTAATAAAACAAGGTTTTAACGTCACTGTTTTTGAAAAAAATTTATATCCTGCAATGGAGACTTCTTTTGCCAATGGTGGACAGCTTTCTGCATGTAATGCAGAAGTATGGAATCAAAAATCCACAATTGCCAAAGGCATTAAATGGATGTCACAAAAGGATGCGCCGTTATTACTTAATCCATCTTTTAACATGCAGAAATATACATGGTTGGTTTCATTTTTAAATAACATTAAAAATTATGAAAAAAATACCATTCAAACTGTGCGTTTGGCCTTAGATTCACGCAAGCATATGTTTGCAATTGCAGACCAAGAAGGCTTTGATTTCAATTTAGAAAAAAAGGTATTTTGCATTTTTATCATACGGCGAAAGATTTTGAAGTTGCTAAAGATGTAAATGCATTACTGAAACGCGGTGGCTTAGAGCGCTACGCAGTGACACCTGAAGAAATTAAAGCAATTGAACCTACTCTAACAGGGAACTATTTTGGCGGTTTCTTTACCCCAGATGATGCGACCGGAGACATTCACAAATTTACGCGTGGCTTGGCAACAGTCTGTGAAAAACGAGGTGTTGAATTCTGTTTTGGTGCAAATGTAGAGAAAATCAATCCAGTGCAGGATCGTGTAGAAATTGTATATCATCAACAGCAGCCACAGCAGTTGAAAGAACAAGCGGCAAAGACGGCAGTTTTTGATGGCATTGTGATTTGTGGTGGTGTGAACAGCTACCATTTAGGTGAACAACTTGGGGATAAAATTAATATTTACCCAGTGAAGGGTTATTCAATTACCGTGAATCTAAAAGATGAGCGCAGTGTTAAAAATGCACCATGGGTGAGCTTACTCGATGAAAGTGCAAAAATTGTGACTTCTCGATTAGGGGCAGATCGTTTCCGTGTTGCAGGTACAGCAGAATTTAATGGTTATAACAAAGACATTCGTAATGACCGAATTCAGCCGCTGATTACTTGGGTCAATAAAAACTTCGATATTGCCACTGATAGTGTGGTGTCTTGGGCAGGTCTCAGACCGATGATGCCAGACATGATGCCAAGAGTAAAACGTAGCAAACAAGCACGTGTGTTTTACAACACAGGTCATGGTCATCTCGGTTTCACTTTATCTGCTGCGACGGCAGTCATGATCAGTCAGGAAATTCAAAGTGCTTTAGCAGCATAAGGCTGCTTGAGGGATGAAATGGAAAATTTTGTCTCTACAGTTCAGTAATTTAAAACTTGGCTGTTTGATATTGGATTTAGTGTTCCTATTACAAATACCGATGATGCTTGGCAATAAACCCATAGGATTGGATCGCTACGCCCAAAATACAGTACGGCCTATTATACAAACAAATACAGTCGCTCAATTTATTCAAAAAGATGTCGTAAACATCTAGAGCGCATTAAAAAATAGGATACATTCAAAATGCAATTATTTACTACATATGGACATCTAGCTATTTCCACTGAACTTTATGATTTTATTGAAAATGAAGCATTGGTCGGGACAGGAATAAACAGTGATACTTATTGGAAAAATTTTGAAAAAGTGGTGTTGGATTTAACGCCAAAAAATAAAGCATTATTGCAAAAGCGTGAAGATTTACAGCAACAAATTGATCAATGGCATCGTAACCATCCTTTCGAATTAAATGCCTATAAAGCCTTCTTAACAGAAATTGGCTATTTGTTGCCTGAAGTTGAAGATTTTAAAGTCAGTACTGAAAATGTTGATGAAGAAATTGCACTACTCGCAGGTCCGCAATTGGTGGTGCCAGTCCGTAACGCACGTTATAGCTTAAATGCTGCCAATGCACGTTGGGGATCATTATATGATGCTTTATATGGCACAGATGTGATTTCTGAAACTGAAGGGGCTGAGAAAACCAAAGGCTATAATCCTGTGCGTGGTGCAAAAGTGATAGCCTTTGCTAAAGACTTTTTAGATCAAACTTTCCCTTTGCTGCAAGGCTCTTATCATGATGTGACCCAATGGCATATTGAAGATGGGATTCTAGTGATTCAGCTTCAGAATGGCGCAGTCACCACCTTAAAAGAGGCTAGCCAATGTGTTGGCTTTAATGGAGCAGTCACTCAGCCAAGTGAAGTGATATTAAAAAATAATGGCTTACATGTGATTGTTCAATTTGATCCTACGCATGTGATTGGTCAGCAAGATGCTGCTGGCATTAAAGACATTATGATAGAAGCAGCAGTGACCACGATTCAGGATTTAGAAGATTCTGTCTCTGCGGTTGATGCACAAGATAAAGTCGAAGCCTATCGTAATTGGTTAGGTCTCATGCGTGGGACCTTAGTCGAAGAAATTGAAAAGAATGGAAAGACGGTTACCCGTAAACTGAATCAGGATTTGCACTTTAACAATCTTCAAGGTGAAAAACAGCGTTTACATGGTCGTTCACTGATGCTATTGCGTAATGTCGGACACCTGATGACGAATCCTGCTATTTTGGTTGAGGGTGAGGAAATTTATGAAGGCATTATGGATGCCTTAATCACACCATTACTGTCTTGGAATGACTTACATGGTGAAAATCCTTTGCCAAACTCACGTACAGGTTCTATGTATATCGTAAAACCGAAAATGCATGGTCCTGAAGAAGTAGCATTCACCGTTGAGTTATTTGAACGTGTAGAACAAGCATTAGGTTTACCGAGTAAAACCTTAAAAATTGGGATTATGGATGAAGAACGTCGCACATCCTTAAATCTAAAAAATTGTATCGCAGAAGCCAAAGATCGTGTGATTTTTATTAATACTGGCTTTATGGACCGCACGGGTGATGAAATTCATACTCTTATGGAAGCAGGTCCATTTGTACCCAAAGCTGAAATTAAGAACCAAAGATGGTTTGATGCCTATGAAAATCGTAATGTTATGATTGGTTTGCAAGCAGGCTTACAAGGCAAAGCACAAATTGGTAAAGGCATGTGGGCTAAAACAGATTTGTTGGGTGCGATGTATCAAAGCAAAGCTGAACATCCTCAAGCTGGAGCAAGTTGTGCATGGGTACCTTCACCAACAGGAGCGGTGATTCACGCACTTCACTACCATCAAGTGAATGTAGCCAATCGTCAACAAACGTTATTGAATACTGTAGCCTTGAGTTTGGATGATCTATTAACCCCAGCTTTGGCTCAGCATACGAATTGGACAAAGGAAGAAATCACCAAAGAACTGGAAAACAACTGTCAGGGTATTTTGGGTTATGTGGTGCGCTGGGTTGATTTAGGTATTGGCTGTTCTAAAGTGTTGGATATTCATAATGTTGGATTGATGGAAGATCGAGCAACTTTACGTATTTCTTCTCAACATGTAGCGAACTGGTTACGTCATGGTGTTGTCACACATGATGAAGTCGAGCAAGTATTACGTCGTATGGCAAAAATTGTGGATGAGCAAAATGCACATGATCCACTCTATCGTCCAATGTCGGCTGATTTTGCGACCAGTATCGCTTTTAAAGCTGCTTCAGACTTGATCTTTAAAGGTACGGAACAACCTGCGGGTTATACTGAACCATTGTTACATCGTGCGCGTTTGCAAGTGAAGAAGTATTCATTTGAATGCGCTGAGTAATGATTGGATTGGTTTTTATATCAGGTGGGCTGAAAGATCGGAAGAGCACACGTCTGAACTCCAGTCACCTGAAGCTATCTCGTATGCCGTCTTCTGCTTGAAAAAAAAAA
>OGVK01000070.1_pt1 | contig 13237 bp, 12 predicted proteins | sample 1575721 | NCBI WGS metagenome assembly OGVK01 (sample SAMN07581521, study PRJEB24739) | freshwater metagenome | place: Singapore | collected 2015-01 | reverse complement strand
GCTTCCCAGTCACGATATCAGAAAGCCGCCGAAGACCTTGAAGCTACTATATTGTCAATGGGGTTAAATTTTGAACAATCAAAGAGATTCATTGATGAGTTTTCTGTAGCAGTTCATGTGGCACGTATCAACGGCACTGATCTCCTTACGGGATTGCAGAGGTCAGCTGCAACATTCCATAACATGAACTTTAATACTGCTGAAGCAATTACCATGATTTCTACACTTTCTACAGTTACCGCTAAGGCTGGAGCGAACATAGGAACATCATTGAACTCTATTCTTATCAACGTAGACTTCAAGAAAGCAGCAGAAGCTCTAAAAGCATACGGAGTAGCTGTTTACGATTCAACAGGACGAATGAGAGATGGCGTTGAAATATGGCGAGAAATAGCTACAGTATTCAACAGCTTAGATACGGAGCATGCTAATGAATTTGCTAATGCGATGAGCGGGGGTAGACGAACTTGCCCTCTCCTATAGTGATATAGGAGTAATAAAGAGTTTTATAACGGTTAAAAGCGTATTGGAGCGTCAAGACCGTGGTAAACCGATATTTTATATCGGAACCGTAACGACTGTAACTATAAAGGAGGTAGAATGAGGATGATTAATTCTCTGTTACCGGAAGAAATAGAAATAATATTAGGGAGCATCTTAGGTGATGCGTGGATGACAAAAACAAATCAGGGGTATGAATATATATGGTTTTCGCATTCAGATAAACAAAAACAGTATTTAGAGTGGCTATATGATAGCTTACCGAATGTAAGAACCACGCATATAACGGAATATCATTATAAGACCGGGGGATATGTAAGGTATCAATTTTCTAGTAAGTACAATCCTAAGTTAACCAATTATATAAGGAAAGTGGCATACAATGGAAAGACTAAATGTATTACTAGGAAGTACTTAAACCTACTAACTCCTCTGTCTATAGCTGTATGGTGGATGGACGATGGGTCTCTCAGTGTTTACGACGGTGAAAGACGAGGTAAATTATGCACCCACTCCTTTTCTTTAAAAGAAAACAAAATCATGCAAAGGTATTTCAAGGTAGTCTGGGGAATAGAGAGTAGTATAAAAACGGAAAAAGGAAAGTACTATTTCATTAGACTTAATGCGACTAATATGAAAAAACTAGTAAATATAATCTATCCATATGTAGAAAAAGTCCCTGGTATGATCTACAAAGTAGATATGAAATACAAAAAAGAGAAATATCCCTTTATAGTACAATAACTCGTTCTGCATAAGCAGAACAATATACAGTCTGAACTACCGTATATTCCAATAAGTTAAGCGGTAGAGTACAGCAGAAATGACTGTGCCACCTATGGAAACATAGGGAGTAACAAATTTGAAGTTTCAGTGGTCCAAAGCAGGGGCAACACTAGGGGACTACAAGGAGTTCATAAGAACCTGGGGAGAAGCTGTGAACTCAATGGGATTCACAGATAAACAGGTGGGTATGCAACTGGATACCATCAGCAGACGTATGCAAACACTCAAGACAGACATACAGAGCATAGCAGTCTCTGGTGGACAGTCAGGTATTACAGCGGCACTCAAGAGTACAATTGGGTTAGTTGACAACTTTGTTATGGGGCTTAAGCAAATTCCTGCGTGGTCAATAGAAGCTGCTGGAGGACTTGCGGTTGCAGCGAAAGCTTTTGTGGTACTCAAGAATGCAATTGTAGCAACTAATGTGGCTGCACTGGCATCCCGTGCGACACCTCTTGGAGCTGCACTGACAGTCTTAGGGATTGCCGCAGTTGCCGCAACAGAGGCTATGGGTGGACTTGCGAACGAACAAAGGAATGCTGCAAGGACTGCTCAGGATCAAATCTCAGCAGCACAACAGCAACAACAGAACCTTGAGAAACAGTCAGAATTTGCTGATGCTCTCTTTGGTGCTCATCAGAAACTCGAAGCACAACTTGCGAATTCGACCGAAGGAACAGCACAGTACAATAAAGCACTTGAGAACCAACAGGAAACTGAAAAGCAACTCACAGGAGTTCTTGGGGAAGCAGCTGTACAGAGAATCAAGGATAAAGACTGGTCAGTCGATGCGTATAACCAAGAGAAACAAGCGTTCGAAGATGGGGTAGCAGCTAAGAAGAAAGCTTTGCAAAAAATGATAGATGCCCGAGTGGTTGCACTACAAACCGAAAAGAGTACACTTGAAACAGCTATTAAGAACTACTGGGCTGACGCAAGTAACTTTGAGGAATCTATTAAGGCTAAAGCGAAGTACCTAAAGTGGTATGAAGAGCTATGGGCAAGGTTCAACAACAGCCAAGCTAACGCAGCTCAAGAGCAAGCTGATAAGGTACAAGGTAAAATGGACGAGGTACGTGGGCAGATCGAGTCATACCAAGGAGATATTGACACTGGTGAAGGGAAGAAACTCAGGGACACCTATTATCAGCTGTATGACCTCCGCGAGAAACACTTAGCTGAAGCGGAGAAATACAAGAGCAGAGAACAAAAGGTGTATGAAAGCGGCATAGAAGGAACAGTTGAGAGACTCGCTCAGATTGACAAGGAAACTATTGATGCCCAGCAGCAATCAATGAAGTTATCCGAGGTCCCAGAGGGACTTAAGATTGCCACAGAGCCAGTAGATAACACAAAAGGTCCCAAAACAGCTCCAATGGATACTTCAGAGCAGATCCAAAAGAAACTTGACAACTACAATGTGAAATCCATAGAAGATCAAGCGGCAATCGCTCAGAGTAACTACAAGTCACGCTTGGATGCCATAGCGGACGCAACAAATCGCTACGGAAAATCTTACGCATTCCTCGACCAAACCACAGCAACCATGAATCAACATGTGAAAGACTTACAGGCAACCACAGCAGCACTTAGCGAACAACTACAGAGTGACCTACAGAAAGTCAACGATCTCGCAAGTGAAACTGGAGCAACTGTAACTATCGCTGGTGGAGGAACAGAAACTGAACGGTTAATCAATGAGATGGCTGCGAAGTACAATATTGACCCAAGGTTAGCCCAAGCAATTGCTCAAGTTGAATCAGGTAAAAACCAAAGCGCCATAAGTTCCGCAGGTGCCATTGGCGTCATGCAGCTCATGCCAGAAACAGCACAAGGTCTTGGAGTTAATCCATATGAACTCTCTGGTAATATTGAGGGTGGCGTAAGCTACATTGCAAGTTTACTACAGGAATTCGGCGGTGATCTTGAGAAAGCTATTGCTGGTTACAACGCTGGTGGTGGAGCTGTTGAGAAGTACGGTGGAGTACCTCCATATGCTGAAACTCAGGGGTACGTTAGGAAGGTACTAGAGGAATACAATAATCCGTCTAATGTAACCACAGGAAGTCAGCAAATATACATTAGTGGTCTTAATGATACACTTGCAGCAGCCGGTGTTTCTCAAGAGTCATGGCAAGGAATGTCTGCTGAGTCCAAGTTGCAATTTACTAGAGATCACAAGGAACAAATTAGAGACGCTAATCTTCTCATTGGGTACCTTACGCAAATCGCAGGAGAACAAAAGAAAATTGCTGATTACCAAAAGCAGATTTCTGATGAAACTCGCAAGCAATACGAAACGCTTGTCAAGGGTATCAAGGATGTCGAAGATTACCAAAACAAGCAAACTGATCTAAACAAGAGGACCTCGCTTGCATCTCTTGGGTATTACGCAACAGACTCAGACAAAGCCATAGCAGAACAAAAGGCTACACGAGAGAAACTAGCGCAATCTAATGCTGCACTTGCGTATGCTAAGAGTAAAGGTGTAGATATCTTTACAGACCCAACGATGTCAGAGGAACGTGTAAAAAACCTTGAGTTACAACAGCAGTTACAACAGCAGAATACCTTTGCTACTCCTGAGGCTTCCTACAAGCAACGTGTAGAGGAGATTGAGTACAACCAGAAGATTGCACAGGCTACCTTCGGAAATACGCTGTATGACGCTCAAGGGAAGTACATGACAAGCTTAACGGCTGCCAAGGATAAAGTTCAGGCACTTAAGGATCTACTTGCGGAAATGTCCAAGGAAGATTCATTTGCGTACCAAACGGAAACCTTTAAGAAGTACAATGCAGAACTTGTGGAAGCTCAAAAGAACCTTGATACGTTGTCCAAAGAATATACCACAAAAATGAAACAAGGTATTTATGACGTTACTAATGAACTCTTGTTACAAGGGAAGTCTATACAGGACATCTGGAGTAACTTGTGGAAAAAACTTGCCGAAGATGCTCTTATGGCACTCATGGGACTCAAGAATGAATCTCCAGGATTACTAGCGCAAGCGTTAGGAGTTGGCAAGAAGTCAAATGTAAACCAGACGAGTGGCGTAGCAGATGGACTGAATCTCTTGGCGAATACAGCACAGAAACTTGGTAGTATCAGTGGAGAAAAATCTAAGCAAACTTATGATTTCATTGCGCCAAACCTTTTGAACTCATTAGTGTCAGGAGGATCAAGTGGGACTCAAGGTAGTGCTCAACAGAAAAACACAAGTAAATCCGGTGGTACCAACTGGTTATCATTGTTTGGCTCTATTGCTGGTATGTTTCATGCTACGGGTGGCGTATTGAACTCACCTGGTATCGCTGGTGAAGACGGGGAAGAAGTTGTGATTCCTGTTGAGAAACATAAGGAAAACTCAGCGAATCTCTTGAGCTACGCAGCAGGTAAACTTGGGCAAAAGTCCACAGGGATTACTGCTGACTTCTCTAATACCGACATAGCGAAAACTGCGATGAACGTAAGTGTTAACTCAGCGACAAACATGGCGAAAACAAATGGAATCCTTGCGACACAAAATCAGATCCTTACGACCATGCTGAATCAAATGGGACAACAGCAGGGACAGCAGATAATATATGTGAACGCTGGTGGGCAACAGCAGATAACTCAAGAAGAGTTGTCTACGATGCTCTACAAGAACGAACAGTACAGACAAACGAGGTGATACATTGGAAGACATAAGTAAGTTCATAGGAATACCATGGGGATTCAATGAGTCCTCATGGGAAGCTTGTGATTGCTCGGGACTTGCTAGGTTATTCTTAAGAGAAATGGGGTACGGAGATTACAACTTTGACAAACCTGCGGAGAAGGAATGGTACCTCAAGGAACCCTTTAAGGCTGAGAGGTATCTTCTTAAGAATTTCACCAAAGATCGTCACAAGGAAAACCTTAAGTTTGCTGATTTAATCTTATGTAAGGTCGGAGGGGAATCTCATATCCTTGTGTATCTTGGGTATGGTAAGGTTCTCTCCACATGGCCTACATCGGCAAAACAGTGGAACGGCATTAGTTTGCCAAATGAGTCTATGGTACTCAGAAGAGACATGTGGGAACAAGGGTTTATCTGTGGTTTCCGTAGTAAAAACGAAAGGGTGGTCTAATGGATACATTCACATGGAAACCTGTGGCAGGCAATGATATTGAACAGACCTCTACGGCACTCAACACGAGAGTCGAGTTTGGCAATGGTAACGAACAGGTTCAGAGGAATTCTGTGAACACTAAGAAAACATGGGCGATAACATTCGGTGGAACTAGTGACCAATTGGTTGCCATGCAGTCATTTTGGGATGCTCACAGTAATGGGTCAGCATTCTACTGGACTCCTCCGGCTCCATTCAATACCCAAGGAGCCTTTAGGTTTGCTAACGATACATTTGATCCTAAAGATAAGTATGGGATTGGCGAGGACGGCACAGGGTTCCGTATAGTAGGCTTTACAGTTAAACTTACGTTACGCAAGGTGTACCCATGATAACGTTGCCAACACAAATAAGTAACATGAAGGATTCATCAGAAGTTTTCTTTGTGGATCTATATATTCTCCATTGTATCACTGGTGACTTATATTTTGCTGCGCTTGACGAGGATGTTCATTGGTACATCCCAGGAACCACAACGCCTGTTACGTACATTGCTATGCCAATCAAGAGAGGTTCTGTGACTCATTCGGATGACGATAAGATATCCAATATGGACATTCAAATATCTAATGTAACACAAGAGTTCTCAAGTCAGATGTTCGGTTCATTTGACTTCCGTGGAACAATGGTGGATATACTCCAGATAGCTTACCCAGGATCACTCACAAGTGGACAACAGTTCCGTTATGTGTTCTATGGGTACCTTGACAACCCCTCACTAGACGAGTCTAAGGCACTCTTTGGAGCAACTGTGGTATCTGTGCTTCCCAATATGAAACCTCACAGAGTCTTTAGTTTGTCCTGTAGTGCATGGTTCGGTGATCCAGAGGAGTGTGGGGCTACTAAGCAGACCGCAACAGGTACCGCTAGTTTATCATCAACAGTCGATAGGATTTACATTGATGGAACTGGAGATCTATCTCAATGGCTATATGGAACAATTACTATTGGGTTCGAAACGAAGCGCATTAGTGCTACAGGAAGCGGCTACGTAGACCTTGAGTATCCATTCTTTAGCTCTCCAGCTGGTCAGCAGTTCACAGCGGCTCAAGGGTGTGACCATACGTTAACCACATGTAAAAGATATGGTAACGAGCGTAACTACAATGGGTTCTTAGGAATCCCTTGGTTGTATACAGTGAAAACTTAAGGAGGTGTAACATTGGGTAAATCAACAGGTAAAACAGTACTATCACTTGCTGGCTTTGCGTTTGGCTTCACAAATCCTGCGGCATTCTTAGGAGTCGGTTCAACAGCCGTGTGGACTGCTGGACTCATGGGTGCATCTCTTGGGTCTACCATATGGTCATCTACGCATCCTCAGAAACAAAAGGAACAAACATATGATTTCTCTGCGTTGTATGATAAGATATCATCAGAGTCTCCTATACCTATCATATATGGAACAAGGAAATTCGGTGGGTATCAAACGTACCACTTTGTGGAAAGCAGCAAGAATAAACTTGTGAAAGACGTTATCTTATGTGAGGGAGAAGTTGACAGTATCTATGGAGTCACAGCAAATGCTAAGCTTATCTCAAGAGGGCCTCTGTTCTATGTCAGTAACTCTGTACACTCTGATGCTACTATTGAAATTGTTAAAGGTGGACCAACAGGGCATGATAAGACACTACGACTGAGATACTCTGGATTTTCAACAGACATATACTTACAGCACCCTTGCGATATAAATGAGAACAATACAAATGACTACAGTTGTTCTTCAGTAAGGCTTGCGGCATACATTGAAGAACTTGGTAACGGTTGGAAGGTGACAAGTAACACTGGTGCTGACCACCCTCCGGAAGACATAGAAACCATAGGGGTTACCAACTGTTATAACAATGGAGTTCCTTTGATCGTAAAGGGTCTCAGTGATTGCTCATATGATTTGTTCACAGGTGCTTCCACTCAAACCCCTCCTGAAAACTATGGTTCCACAGGAGGATATAAGAACTGTGCAGGTATCCGTGCGCACCTAACGAGTTCTGATGACTTAACTGGTGGAGACCCAACGATAACCGCGTTAGTCCGTGGGATGAAAATAGTGGACACAAGGGTTTCTTATAGCACTAAGGCGTACTCAGAGAACCCTGCAATGATCGTCAGAGATTATTTGTTATCCAAAAGGTATGGCATGGGACGCTGGATAGATGCCTCTATGATTGACGAGGACTCCTTTCAGGAAATCGCTGACTACTGTGATGAAGCCGTACAGTACACAGATGCCAATGGGAATATTCAGAAGGAACATAGGTATGCCTTAAATTTAATTTTAGCTGATTCAAGAAGTCACATAGATAACCTTCAGACAATGTTGGCTACATTTGGTGGTCTTATAACTTTCTATGGGAATAAAATAGGGTTAGCTTGTGAGAAAGTCCAAAGTACTTCTTATGCATTCAATGACAATAACATAGGGTTCAAAGATGGCGCATTTGATATCAAGTGGGAGACCTCTGCACTCACTGACTGTCCTAACAGATACATTGTCACCTATTATGACCCTGCACAGAACTGGACAGGAATAAAGGTTACTGTAGATGACACAGCGGATCAAGAGCAGCGAGGTAGGATAATTCCTAAGGAGGTAACGCTGGATGGCTGCACGTCTCAATCGCAAGCACTAAGGCTCGCTAGGATATACAAAGCTGTCAATAGGTTATGCGTGTTGCGCCCAACGTTCTCCACAGGTACCATGGCAGCTCACTTGAGACCAGGCGATGTCATAACGATTACTCATGGTCCGTACACTGGGTATCCATTTAGAATTACTGAGATAACAGAGGATAATAACAAGTATACTCTTAAGTGTCGTCAGTATATCTATAGTATCTATGATGACGCATTGGGGTCTCATATTATCCTACCGAATGGTGTTGATACCTCAAGGTACTATAGACCAGCAAGAATCACAAATGTTGTAGCGTATACTAATGCAGATGATGAGATCCTTGTACAGCACGACTCAAGTATCGACAGTAATTTTAAGGAATACCGATATTATGTTGAGGAGGTAGAACAGTGAATTTATTGGATAAAATAAAAGATATCTTTAGTAAATCAGAGGAGGTCAAGTGTCCCATATATGTTGAGATGGATTCAAAAGTAACTTGCGAGTGTGGTAACATATTCTATGATGTGTACTCCAAGAGTGTTCCATTACAGCAAACCGAAAGATACACTGGAGTATGTCCATTTTGTGGCAAAGAGTATACAATAGAATACCAGTTTGAACTTCATGAGCACTGTTTGGGTAACAAGGGATTACACTTCATCCCTCAGCACTTTAGTAAAAACGAGGAAACTTTTGAGGAACAACTGTACCCTCGTAAGTGTTACTGTGGAGAAGAAATGATATTACGACAGAAAAGAGTGATGTAAATGGCAGTATCAATAGGATTAACTGTAAGCGGTAGTGCGATAAACGAAAGTACTCCATTGGATTTCGGAACAGTTCAAGCGGGGACATCATCGGCAATCATAACGGTCACAGCGACCAACACAGGTTCCAGTGATGCCCTTGCATGTGTAGTGGAACCAGTTGAAGCCTCAATAGCCAATGGGTTCTCTAGTGCAATACAAGTGGGCACAGCGGCAGAGACTTACTCAGCTCAAACATTTGCGCTCGATGGGGTTTCCACTTTTTATAACTACGCCGTCTTAGGGACTGGTAAGAATTACACTAATAAAACAGGTGGTACTCTTGTGGCAACCACAGGTACAGATACGTTTGTTACCAAGTGGACACCGCCGAGCACAGGGTCGTCTGGGAGTAAAGTATGGGGCATGATAGTCAGAAGCGTATACGTCTGAGGTAGCATATGGATATCAGAGGTAAAACAGTAGGGCTAATGCACCTTGGGTTGTCATCAGAGGAAGCACCTGTTGTTACCCCTCTGACTGAACAATCATTAATTCCAATTGGGCTATCTATCATTGGCACATACTCAGCTGTACCCACTAGTAGAATATTCATGTGCAAGGGCAAACTTAGGGTTTCATCGAAGACATATTTTAGATCCACTGGATTCACAAGAATACCCTATTATACCATTAATAAAGTTGTGGGGTATTTCTTTGGTAAGCATAACGAAGAATACTTTAGAGTCACTGGTGATCTGTCAGTATCATCTAGGCTTCCAATAAGAACAGCAGGGATTATAAGACAACGGTCAATAACTATTGTTAAGTCTATTGGTGTCCTTGGGTATCCAAGCGTATTCATAAGTAGTGTCACAGGGGTATGTAAGGCTAACTATAGATCCTTGACAAAGATCTATGGTAAAATACAGAGAAAACAGTTGAATCCAATAAGAATAACAGCAGTATGTAAGGCTAACTATGGGAAGACCGTGAAAACAATTGGATTACTTGTGTACGAAAACAAGAGATACTTTAGAGTAACAGGGGTACTTGCAACACTTGCGCAAACCTTTGTTAAGTTAACGGGTACCATTAGACAGCTAAGTATCACTCCATTCATACTTATGGGGAAACTAGCGAATACCGTTGAGCATAATTTCGTAAGAATTACAGGTAAAATCAATATAGCAGCATTTGTATCTTCGGTTCCTAAGAAAGTACAAGAGTTTGTAACCAATAAAACGTGGTGGAGGTGATAAGTTGTCAACAGTTTCAAATGTAATAAAGGAGTCACTTGTTCATGGTAAGTATTACAACGTATATGTTACTCAGGTGAATACTTATGGTCTTGAGTCAGAGAAATCCGTGGCATCACTCATAAGAGTTGGTGACGTTACTCCACCAGATGTCCCAATGATATCACTTGACACATCTTATGGTACCAATGGTTTCCTCAAGAGTAATGGCTATGTAAATATTAAGGTACAGTGGGGCGCGGACACTACGGATGATGATCTTGCAGGGTATTACTTATATACCATGACAGAGTTCTCTGGGTGGAATGGAAATGGAACATACGACTTACCAAGTGGACTCATGATAAACAAAACGTATACATTGTCAAACACTGTAAACTCATATGTTCTCACGAATAATCCTAACCATAAATATGTATACATTGGAATTGCAGCGTATGACTACAGTAAAAATGTGTCAAGAGTTGCGTTTATTAGAGTTCTATCGGAAGACAATAGTTCTCCAGACAACCCCTTAACAGCGCCAACAGTAGTCGGAGGAGTATGGCAAGAATTTGTTACGGTAGACTGTATTAATTCTACAGAAATAGAAAAGATACTAATATACCGAGATGACCCCTCAGTAGATATTCCTGGAGGTCTATCGAACCCTGTAGGATCTATGCCGTTCTTTAGTGGGTCTAAGTTAACCTTTACCGATAACTTGAGAGTTATTGATGGGCTTAGTCATTACTATAGCTATGCATATGTGGACTATAATGGGAACATTAGTCCCCGTAGTCCGTACAGTGCTACTGTAACTGCTAAGTCTATAGATACAACACTGATTGATAAGGATACCTTTAAGGCATTGTCTGAGGCATGGACATCTGATTTCATTAGTGAAGGCGGAGTATATGACATAGAAAAACTAAAGAGTGACCTGGTAACACAAGTTGATAACATAAAAAATCTGTCGGAACAATTGTCTGTCGTTCAGACTAACTATAGTGACCTATTTGACAAATATAAGTTACTTGTGAATCAGTATGACCTCATTAGTGCTAGCGTGAAAACTACGGATACCACGATAGATGCTATGAAAGCACAGATATCTCTAAATAGTTCCCTTATTACCCAAAAGGTTTCTCAGACGCAACTCGATAGTGCTACCAACTCTATAACAAAAGCTTACACATCACTGTACTATCAAAATTCTCAGCAAATCAGTACAATTGTCAGTAACCTTAACAATAATATACTTGCCTATTCATCAATTAGTCAGCTGGCTAACCAGATGCAACTGAAGGTATCTAAGGGAGAGGTTATCTCTGCGATAAACCTAAGTCCTGAAACCATACAGTTAAACGGCAATAGAATTCACATTACGGGCGACACTTTGTTCGACAAAGACGTAAGAATACTTCAGAACCTTTATATCGGAGGGTATTCTAGCGGAACCACAGGGTGGGCAAATATGCCAAATAACATGATTGTAGAATGGGGTTCATTCAGTGGACACACTGATGACGGAGATAGAACTGGATACGAGTCATTCCCGAGGCGGTTTAATTGTATTTCAGTTGTTGCCAATATAGAAGGTGTCCCGAACACAGAATCAGGGAGAACCATCCCAGCAGCCGTAAGTATTAACTCATGGAACAACAGTGGGTTTAACTGGTACGCCGTGGCTAATCCAAGATCAAACTTTAGAATTTCATTTATAGCCATAGGATTCGCATAAGGAGTGATCAAATGAGTTTACCAATGTTTTATAACTATAACCCAAGTAACCCATGGACAGTTACAAATGAGAGTCACACAGTTGCCGCAAATGGGACTGTTAGACTACTTTATACACCTCTCAAGGGTTCCGTAACAATTCCAGGGTATACAGAGACAACCAATGTCTCACCAGGATTAACTGAGTTCTACATTGACTACCAAGATGCCACGGCTTACCGCACAGCACAAGGGGTAGTTCAGTTCAACGTGTCTGCCGCAAGTGCTGTAGTGTCCATAAGTTACCAAGGGGTTTCCCAGTTACTACTTGCGGAACACATGAACGAAATTAAGAATTACATTGATGCATCCGTGGCATCCAAACTAGCAACCGCAAGAAACATAAGTTTCACAACAGATGCCACGGGAACATTTAGCTTCGATGGGAGTTCTGATGAGTCTTGTGCGTTAACCTTAGCTAATTCAGGAGTAACCCCTGGTACTTACTATGGGATTACTTTAGATTCCAAAGGGAGAGCCACAGGTACCAGTGATGTCGTGTGGACAGAAAAGTTTTACATGACAAACCCTGCTGCTGGCTATGTGTCTGGTGCATTACCATTGAGCCGCAATGGTACTTGCTCACATATCCTATTTTGTCCACAAGGAACCCCAAGTTCTGCCACGAGCGTCTACGTATTCCAAGGACAGTCCGTGACACTAGGGGCTTCTTTGTCGTCTTCAGCTACCTCTGCAACCACTAATGTAACCATGACAAGATCTGTCCCATTCTATGCGGCTATCGATAGTGAAGTTGTGCAGATCACAGCGATTTCAGGGACAACTATTACAATTTCAAGAGGTCAGCTTTCGAGTACTGCAGTAGCACATGAGTCTGGGGCTGTAGTTATGCCTACCATTGGTAATGTTTCACTTTCGTTATCTACTATGACAACTTTGACACTCGGCAGTATTCAAGGAAGCGCTAGAGATAGGTTTTGCTATGCCGTGAGTGGTGGAGGTCTGTCTAGTGTTACCATTAGTATTACTCAAGAATGGGTGAACAGATCATGAGTATCTGGGTAGCAAACACCACCTCCAATACAGTCTCTAAGATCGTAGGGACATCTGTAGTGAGCACCATAACAGTAGGAATTCACCCTTACGGTATCACTAGTGATCCTTCGGGTAATATCTGGGTAGCAAACGGTAGCTCCAATACAGTCTCTAAGATCGTAGGGACAACTGTGGCAGACACCATAGACGTAGTAACTGGCCCTATAGGCATTGCTAGTGACCAAGGCAGTTCATCAGTTACTTCACATAACCAATGTATGACAGGAGGTATGTAAATGTACCAATATAAATTCAACAGTACCTATGGATTACCAGTAGAAATCATAGTATCTCCTACGGTAATCCCTGGATATATCAGTTTTAACAACGGAGCCGGTATCGTGACTGGGAAAC
>OGVK01000069.1_pt1 | contig 13392 bp, 13 predicted proteins | sample 1575721 | NCBI WGS metagenome assembly OGVK01 (sample SAMN07581521, study PRJEB24739) | freshwater metagenome | place: Singapore | collected 2015-01 | reverse complement strand
AAGGAAATCATGAACTATTCCATCAGGTGATGTTTGACTGGATGGATGACCAATTTAAGTATTATCCAGAATAATTAATAGGAATATTGGCAGAAAGAATATAAAAGAGGATATGTAAATCGCATATTCTCTTTTTAAATTTTTGCATCAAATAATGAAAATACCTATTATATGGTATTTCAGTTTTGCAATAAATACAGTATATTTGCAAGCGAAATGAAGAAGTATATCCACATATTGATGTCAGTGCTACTGTCGATGACCGTTCTCTTAATGGGACCGGGCTTTAATGTAGTGCGCTGTATGCATAGTGGAGAGGTGAGAGCTGTGACATGTCTGGACAAGTCCAACATGGGATGTTCTCCAACTTCTGACTGTATGAGCGTTGAACATGTGCAGTTGTCGCCTTCGAATGCTGCTCATAGCATTGTATATGATTTTAATGCAGTTCAACCACTTATTGCCATTATTCCAAGCGTTGTTGCTGAATGGCTATTTAGTATTCAAATCAAACCTATAGTTCGGATATTCGATTTGGTAAGAGGTGGTCCACCTCGAGATTATCTGAGCTTTATTAGAGTCTTGCGCATTTGATTTTAGTGTTATACGTTTTTTTATTGTGGGATTGCCTTTAGGGGGAGTTTCACTAAACTCATGGTATAATATTAAAATCAATCATAAAATGAAATATATATTTACAGGCATTGCAATGATGCTTGGGCTACCCGCATTTGCGAATGCCAATGATTCTGTGCAAGCAGATACAATGAAACTACAACATCTCCAACATCTTCATGATGTAACAATAACAGCACGTCGTCCTGGAACAAGTAGGATGAGCGGAGCAATAAACAGTTTGAAGGTAAATAAGGAAGAACTTTTTAAGGCTGCATGCTGTAATCTTGGAGAGAGTTTTACAACAAATCCTTCTGTTGACGTGAATTATTCGGATGCTGCTACTGGAGCCAAACAAATAAAGTTGTTGGGACTTAGTGGTACATACGTGCAGATGATGACCGAAAATATGCCTAACTTTCGTGGAGCTGCATTGCCATATTCGCTGGATTATGTGCCCGGAACATGGATAAACAGTATTCAGGTATCAAAAGGACTGTCGTCTGTGAAAAACGGATATGAAGGTATAACAGGACAGATTGATGTGGAATATCTGAAGCCTGAAGCTGAGCAGGGAGTAACGCTGAATCTGTATGGCAATACTTTGAGTCGTCAAGAGGTTAATGCTGATGCGAATATACACGTAAACAAAAAGGTAAGTACTGAATTGTTGGTGCATCAGCAGAAAGACTATGGACAGCATGATGAAAACCATGATGGATTTCTTGATAATCCGAATGTGAAGCAATGGAATCTTCAGAACAGATGGGTTGTAAAGAGTGATAAAGATATTTTTCATGCTGGTGTAGGCATTATAAACGAGGAACGAGAAGGTGGACAAACTAATCATTCGATTATGAACACTGGACGTCTATATAATATCGATATTAAAAATAATCGGTATGAGGGATATATCAAAAATGCGTTTATTCTTGACAAAACTCATGGAACAAATATTGCTGTGATGGCCAATGTTTCTATGCATCAGAGTGATGCCTTGTATGGTGATAAGCAATATAACGTGAATCAAAAGAATGCGTTTGCTCAGATGATGTTTGAAACAAACTTCACGTCTAGTCACAACCTTTCATTAGGTATGTCGATAAATCACGACTATTTTGGACAAAGCATTGCTAATGCCGGATTAGATGTGCACAACGAAAAGGAGACAACTCCCGGAATATATGCACAATACACCTATACGCTATCAGATAAAATAGTAGCAATGGCTGGTATTCGTGCTGATCATAGCAGTATGTTTGGAACGTTTATCACGCCACGTTTTCATGTGAGATTTGCTCCAAATGATATATTCAGCTTCCGCTTATCAGCTGGAAAGGGATACAGAACAGTTCATGCTTTGGCAGAAAATAATTATCTGCTTAGTAGTGGACGACAACTCGTGATTGGAGATTTGGGACAGGAAAGCGCATGGAATTATAGTGCGAGCAGTGCATTTAATATTCCTTTGCTGGGAAAGACTCTAAAACTTAATGCAGAATATTATTATACTCGTTTCGGTAATCAGGCTGTGATAGATTATGATAGTGATCCTACGCAAATAAGGATAGAGAATCTTTCGGGAAAGTCTTATTCAAATACATTCCAGATTGATGCCAGTTACCCAATATTCACTGGTATGGAATTGACAGCAGCGTATAGAATTAATGACGTGAAGACTACTTATAATGGGCAGTTGATGGAAAAACCGCTTACTAGTAAATATAAGGGACTGATCACAGCAAGCTATAAGACACCGCTTGGAAAATGGCAGTTTGACGCTACGTTGCAGTTGAATGGTGGTGGACGCATGCCAACTCCGTATAAGCTAACAGATGGCGCGATGTCGTGGGCTGAACGTTTCCATCCGTATGAACAACTATCTGCACAAGTAACACGTTGGTTCCGCCACTTCTCTGTATATATTGGTGGTGAAAATCTTACAGGCTTTAAACAAAAGCAAACGATTATCAATGCAGAAGATCCATGGAGCAAGACCTTTGACCCGACAATGGTGTGGGGACCATCTCATGGCGCTGTTGGCTATGTAGGAATTAGAGTTAATATAGGAAGATTATAAACCATATAAAATTAAAAAAAATGAAGAAGTATATTTTATTATCTGCAATGATGCTTATCTCAGTAGTAGGCCTTGCAAAAGACATCAAAACATTAGTTTTCACAACAACACCTCAAATGCATTGTATAAACTGTGAAAACAAAATCAAGATGAACATGCGTTTTGAAAAGGGAGTGAAGAAGATTGATACAAGTATTCCTGACCAAACGGTTACAATTCAATATGATGCAGACAAAACAAATTCTGATAAACTGATAAAGGGATTCACGAAGATTGGTTATTCTGCTCGTTTGGTAGAAAAAGGAGAGAAGGTGAAAAAGAATGAGAAAGAAGTTTGTGACAACATGTAGGATTTGTTGCATACAATAATTAAGGATGACTATCTAATGTTTGTGATGCATTAGCTTAGTCATCCTTTTTTTATAATGAATAGTCGATATATCTATTTATGCGGATAAAAAGATTACCACTTGTGTTTCAACGCATATTTCACGAGTAATATCAATACAGGCACCTCGATAAGCGGACCGATAACAGCTGCGAAAGCTTCACCAGAACTAACTCCGAACACAGCAATAGACACAGCAATAGCTAATTCAAAATTGTTACCCGTTGCTGTGAATGCGATAGATGCTGCTTTATCATAAGATACACCAATATGCTTGGTGAACCAGAATGATGAGAAAAACATGATTGCAAAATATAATACAAGCGGAATAGCAACAAGTAAAACATCAGATGGAAGTTTAACGATATACTCACCTTTGTATGAGAACATCACAACGATGGTAAACAACAATGCGATGAGCGTGATAGGACTTATCTTAGGTACGAAATGAGTGTAGTACCAACTATTGCCCTTGATGCGGCGAAGAACTCTTCTGATGATATAACCCAAAGCAAAAGGAATGCCGAGATATACGAGTACACTCTTGGCAATCATCAGCATTGTGATATTTCGGACGGCGTCTGTTGATGGAAGCCCAATCATATCAGGGAAGATGGCAATAAAGAAATAGGCATAAACAGAATAAAACAATACTTGAAATATACTGTTGAGGGCTACAAGGCCGGCACCATATTCGCTGCTGCCCTTAGCTAGATCGTTCCAAACCAACACCATAGCAATGCAACGTGCAAGACCAATCATGATAAGGCCGTACATGTATTCAGGATGCTTTGAGAGGAATAGGGCAGAAAGACCAAACATCAATAATGGACCAATAATCCAGTTGAGTATCAGCGATGTGGCTAATACCTTTTTGTCTGCAAAGACATTGCCTAACTCCTCATACTTCACCTTCGCTAATGGGGGAAACATCATCAATATTAGTCCCACTGCCAATGGAATGTTAGTAGAGCCAACTTCAAAGTGTCCCCAGAAGTTGACGATACCAGGACAAAAGTAACCAATACCAACACCAATAAACATTGCTAGAAATATCCACAATGTTAAGTATCTATCTAAAAACTTTAATTTCTTCATCTTCTTTATTTTAATAGCAGGCATAACAAGATGCCTCAATATAGCATTTGCAAATTAATTAATCATTGCAGGAACATGTTGGCAGTTTCTGCTGTTTAATCTCTGTGATATAAAATGCGTAGAAACCGTTTTTAATCTCATTCCTAATACGGCGGAATTCATTCATCACAAATTCTTCATCACCTGTGATTGCAGCAGGATCGTCAAAACCAATATGCAGACGATGCTTCACATGACCCGTAAACATTGGGCAGTTTTCATTTGCACCTCCACACACTGTGATTACATAATCCCACTCTTCATCAAGATACTGATTCACAGATTTAGGATAGGCACTGCTGATGTCTATTCCAACTTCATTCATCACAGCAACAGCTTTGTCGTTTACCTTCTCTGAAGGTTCTGTTCCGGCAGAACACACTGTTAAATCAGAATCAAACGATTGTAAGAATCCTTGAGCAATCTGGCTACGGCAACTGTTGCCCGTACATAATATTAAGATCTTCATAATTCAATTATAATAACCAATTATACAAATATCCCAAGGCAATGATAAACAGCGTTATCGTGCCGAAATAAATGCCTATGAGACGCCATTTCATTACTTTCTTTAGCAGTGTAGCTTCTGGCAAAGATAGTCCCACAACAGCCATCATAAAGGCTAATGCCGTTCCGATTGGAACTCCTTTTGCAACAAATACCTCAATCACAGGAACAATTCCAGCAGCATTCGCATACATTGGGACACCTAAGACTACAGATAATGGTACGGCAAACCAACTGTCTCTTGACAGATAATGCTGGAAAAAGCCTTCGGGCACATAGCCATGAATAGCGCCACCAATAGCAATACCTATAATGACATATAGCAGCACCCCCTTGACAATGCCCCATGAATCCCTAAGAATGCCAGGAAGACGATTGAAGAACGTTACTTTTTCAGCTTCCCATTTTGCACTCTCTTCATCAGAAGTCTTTTGAATGTTCTTCACCCAGTCACTTAAGTAATTCTCAAGATTAAGTTTGCCCAATACAAATCCGCCAATCATTCCAAGAAGCATACCGCTGACCACATATATTATCGTGATTTTCAAGCCGAACGTTCCTAAGAACATGGCTACAGCTACTTCGTTGACTAATGGAGATGTGATGAGAAAGGCAAAGGTAACACCAAGTGGAATGCCTCCCTTAACAAAGCCAATGAACAAAGGAATAGACGAACATGAACAGAATGGCGTTATAGCTCCAAAGAGTGATGCAAAGAAATATTGCAATCCAAATAGTTTGTGAGTGGTGAGATATCTTCGCAATCTGTCAATAGGGAAGTATGCGTTGACAACTCCCATGATGGCACTGATGATAAACAGAAGAATAAGAATCTTTGTTGTATCATAAAAAAAGAAATCAACAGCTGAACCCACACGTGAATGTGCATCAAGTCCAAGCAATGTATATGCTATCCAGTCAGCAAATCTTTGTAACATAACTAATACTAAATTAATCTATAGATAAAACATATAGGCATAATAAAGTCCAACGATAATGAACAATACTGCCACAACAAGATTAAACCATTTCTGGAATATCTTCATTCTGTTGTAAAACTTGCCAACTCCTGCCATGCTATATGCTAGCAGCCAAGCAACAAGTATCACTGGAAGTCCTGTAGCAAAAGCAAAGACAATGGGTAACAAATATCCACCCGTAGCTTGCGCCGACATAGGTATCAGCATGCCAAAGTAAAGTAAACCACTCGTAGGACAAAAAGCCATTGCGAAAAGCATGCCCAGAAGTAGACTTCCCCATACGCCTTTCAACTTATCTGACTCAATGTTTCCAGAGAATCCAAACTTAGGAAGACGTAATTTATCACCAAACAGCATAAACAATCCTATGAGAATCATGGCTGGAGCAATGAGTAGTTCGCCCCATTTGCTTACTCCCTTTTGAATAGAGAACATGTCGGCACCACCTCTGAGGATAGATATTAATATGGCACCCAGCACAGAATAGGCTATGATACGCCCAACAGTGTAAAGAATTCCATTCCAGAAAAGACGGCGTTTGCTCTCTATATCGCGACCGATAAAGCCTACAGCAGTGATGTTGGTAGCTAAAGGACATGGGCTGATAGCTGTGAGAAGACCAAGAACAAAAGCAGTAACGACCGGGATACTGCTATTGTCCAAAATTTGTTGCAAAAAGTCCATCATTGTTTACAACTATTTTAATAGTTGGTTGATCTTATTTTTGAGTCCAGCCTTAAAAGCAGCAGTATTCGTGCGTGCATTCTCAAAGCCGAAACGAGTCATATCATTGCGAACTTCTTTACCGTTTTGCCACTTGTTGACAAACAAAGACGACCATGTGACATGATATTTATCAGCAACTTTTTCACCTTCAGGAGTAGAAATGTCAATCTCTTTAAACTTCAAAGCGCCACTCTTTACTTGGGCAGCAAAGTCTTTGTTGATAACTTCTTGTGTGTTATTGCCAATGGCAATGCAAGTAGGGCAGCGCTGTTTGCTGTGGAAATACAATACTTCTACAGTAGCTTTACCCTTCTTTACAACTTTCTTACTAATAGCATAAGCACCTGAAAAACAAATCAGAGCCAATAGAGAAATTAATACGATACGCTTCATACTTGCTTTATTTATTACCGTTTAAAAGATTCTTTATTTCACTCTCAGAAATTCTTCCCTTTGCAACAACTTTCTCGTCGATGACAAGTGCAGGAAGTGACATGACATTATAAGACATGATTTTCTCAAGATCTTCTTCTTTTACTAGTGTAGCGTCAAGATTCATTTCCTTTACAACTTTCTCTACTGATGCATATAGTGCCTTGCAACTACTGCAACCTGTTCCTAAAACTTTAATTTCCATAATATTTAATTTTAATTTAATATAATCGTAGTTCGTAAAACAACGGCCATTGAATGAATAAAAAAAAGAATGCATTAACAGCAATTCTTCTTTTTGCAAATGCATTGCCCCATAAACTCACTGAAGAGGTTTTGAGCAAGTTCCCAATTAGCCTTATTGATACAATACTTGACCTTTGGAGTTTCAATCTCGCCTTGTATTAATCCAGCATTCTTTAGTTCTTTAAGATGCTGAGAAACAGTAGCTTTGGCAATCGGGAGTTCTTCGTGGATGTCACCAAAGTAACAACTCTCTTGTTTAGCCAAGAATTGCATGATAGAAATTCTGGCAGGATGACCTAAAGCTTTGGCAAAGCGTGCTAATTGCTCTTGTCTTGCAGTATATTTTTTATCGTTCTCCATCTTTGTGTTGAATTATTGTTCGTAAAAGTACAAACAATATTGAATGCATCCAAATTTGAAATATAGAATCTGCTTTAATTTAATATTATATAACATTGCGCTATGTCAACCGTTTCAATATGGAATTTTATAACACGTAATGTATAGCAGTAGTGGTTTTATAAAATGTGTATCGTGTTTCAGTATGTATAACTACAAATGTGTGTACCAATTTCAGTCATCGTCAATATGATAAGAAACGCGACCTAATATGTCGTAAAACGCAATGCAATATGATAAGAAACGCACCCCAATACATCGTATATTGCAATGCAAAACATCGAGAAACGCAAGAACCAAATATGATATAGATTATAAAAAGAATAACCCGCCTGAATATCCAATGATATATCAGGCGGGTTATACTATTTTGTAGGAAAGTATATTCTTAATAAACAAATATCTTATATTGCTTCATGGCTCCAGGAGCATCTTTCTCTGCTCGTGGAAGCTGTTGAATTCCTGTGATAGTCTGTTTGCTACCCAAGTCAATCACCAATAGGTGAGGAAGAGAAGTTCCCTTTATTGTCTGCCAATATGTAGACTCTTGAAGGTCATAAATCTTGTCGCCAAGATGATTTCCATTTTCATTCTCACTATCAGCATACTTCACAGTCCATGGTTCACGTGATATGCGATTGCCATCAGCATCTAGAGCATACAACTCTGCTATGGCCAATACATCATCACCAGTCTGAGTAGAATTGCACTGTATAGCAATATAGCGACCCTTTGCTGGAGTATCAAACTTCACTGTCTGCCAACCGTTACCAGCATTCATGTTGCCTTGTGCTACAGGAGTTGCTGAATTAAGGTCTGGACGATCACCAGGAGCGTTATGCTTATTTGTCTTCTCCATTTGGAGCTTGTTAAGTTCTGGCTTGTCTTGTCCCCAAACAACAGGTTGTTTTGGTCCAACTACATCAAGAACAATAATCTCGTTTTTGCCCTTCTTGAGCCAGCATCCAGGCAAGTATAATGTCTGCTGAGGACCGATACTCCAAAATCTTCCTAGAGCATGTCCGTTAACATATACCTGACCTTTACCCCATGTCTCCATGTCGAGGAAAGTATCGCCAACCTTTTTAAGATTGAAGTAACCACGATAGTAACCACGATTACCCATCACATTGTCTGTAGCGTGCTGGCTAATCTTATTCAATGCTTTCTCTGCAGTGTTGCAGTCATCTGGAATCTTAGCTGTCTGCCAACCTTTAAGCGTGTATGTGAGCAAATGATTACCATTGTTTGTATCAATAGTAACATCCTTTGTAATACCCTTGTAGTCCTTAATGGCACGTCCAAAGTTAATGCGCCCCATAGCCTCAATAACGATAGTGAGTTTGTCACCTTCGTTTACGGCAGGAATAGCAATACTCTTCTCATTTTTCACACGGTCAATGCTACCAATATATTTATTGTTGATAAATACTTGTGCATAGTCGTGACAATCGTTGATATAAAGTGTACTAGGATTTGCAATAGCAGGTAGAGTATTGGTATAAACCATAGAACCCCATCCCATATCAGCAGCCTCCATTGTGAGGTCGTCACCAGTATTTACAAACGAATCGCAACCATTGATAAGTGGAGAGAATTCGTTGAGTCTCAATTTAGGAATAGATATAATCTGTGCGATAGGTTTAGGAACGGCAGGAAGTTTCTTGCCATCGTTATACTTCTGCATCATATTACGTAGTTCCCAGAACTTAGGTGTAGTCAGACCTGACTCGTTGATAGGTGCATCGTAATCATAAGATGTTACATCAGGTGCAAATCCAGGACTGTTTGCGCCAGCCCAATGACCAAAGCTAGTACCACCGTGAGTCATATAAAGTGAGAATGATATGCCTTTAGAAAGCATTTCGTCAATGCCTTCAACCATATCCTTTGCAGGACGTGTCTCGTGACGTGCTCCCCACTTATCAAACCATCCACTCCAGAACTCTGAACACATCTTTGGTGCATCAGGACGTAGTTCGCCAAGACGTTTAAACTGTTGATCAATGTTGGCACCTGTACCGAAATTCATAGTCCAAACAAGATCATCAAGTCCATTCTTCTCAAAGTTACTTGACCAGTCACACTGGAACAATGTAACCTTATTAAAGCCAGAACTCTTTACGATATCACGTATCTTAGAAACGTATGGCTTGTTTTCACCATAAGAACCATATTCATTTTCTACCTGAACCATAATGATTGGTCCACCATTTTGAATGGTAAGAGGAGCTAGTTGTTCACCAACTTTCTTCTCAAACAATCTAACTCGATCGATGAAATAAGGATCATCTTCACGGAGTCGGATATCTTTCTTCTTAAGCAACCACCAAGGAAGTCCTCCCATTTCCCATTCAGCACATACGTAAGGTCCAGGACGAACGATGACATACATGCCATTTTTCTTAGCCAATTTGCAGAAGGCAGCAATATCGTTGTTGCCTGTGAAATCAAATTGACCTTCACGCTGTTCGTGAATGTTCCAGAATACGTATATACATATAGTATTCATACCAAGAGACTTGCACATTTTTATTCTGTTATCCCAATATGCACGTGGTATTCTTGGATAGTGAATTTCGGCTGCCTTAACAACAAAAGGTTTTCCGTTTAGCAGAAAAGTGTTTTTCCCTACAGTGAAGTCACCACCCTTTGCACTAATCGTAGTTGCAGAGAGAGATAAGAGTAGGGTAGCAGTAATGAGTTTGATGCTGCGTGATAGTTTCATTATAATATCTTTTTATTTAGTTATAAAAGTTGTTATAGAACATGGCTCTAACACAGACTCGCCAGTAGATGTTCCTACAGGTTTGAGGTTCTCGCCAGTAACATCAGAAGTGCGATACAACGTCCATGATGTTTTATGATCAGGCAATGGGAGAGTGATGCTTCTTGATTTCTCAGAATAGTTGATGAATACAACAGCCCAACTTCCATCTGCATTTCTGTAAGCAGAAGTCATGACTCCATAAGGTTCTGTGTCTCCATCTTTCACCTTCATATTCTCTTCATTTGTTACTTCTATATCATAGCGTTGTGCTTCTGGGCGTACAAAGCGGCTATAGTTACCTAGTGACCACATTAGTTTTGAGTCAATGGCTTTTCCTGTTTTCCAGTTGTCAGTGCTCAGAACTCTGATCAATCCATCTTTATAATCACCTCCCATTGCTCTCCACCATGACCAGCTTTCAGCATTGCCATATACAAGGTCGTGATGAATGACGCGTGCTACATATAATGCAGTGCGCATAGAAGTGTCAAAATAACCACCTCCTCCAATCTCTTCATCGTTGCTCATGATACACAACTCTGTTTGCCAATAACGTAAATTATACTTTTTTAGTGTGTCACGAAGGTTCTCACGTATCTCTTTCATGTACTTTACTGGCGTATTTGTCCAATAACTATGAGCCATGATCACATTAGGTACTCCATACGTATTGCCTAAATATGTAGCTGTGCTATCCTTAGAGAAGAACGTGCGTATTTGATTGGCTCTTTGCCAACTAGTCATGTGAGTTCCAAGCAAACATCTTATATCACTGCTCTCATCAATCATGATATTTGTAGAGATATGATTTTTACGGAACTCTTTGCTGATGGCTCTTGTCAATTTGGCAACATCTCTGTTTGTAGCTGGAGATCCCTCTTGTTTTGGACCTAACCAGTTCCAATGACCATCTGGCTCATTTACAGGGCACAAGTAGTCGAAGTGTATGCTATCATGTTTCTCAATACCCTTCATGACATTTGCCGTAAACTTAGCTACTTTATCATAACTGTCTTCACGAAGATTCAAATCTCCACCACGACCAGTGTTTGTAGCAAGTCCATTCTTTGTGAAATAGACAGGAGAAGAATTCATGAAAGCAAGGAAATGCTTTACTCCACGTTGTTTTGCCAACTTTAGAAAGTTACGCTGTCCCTGTTGCTTATTCCAGTCATATTTACCATTAGGCTGAAGGAAACACTCTGTGCGTGTGCCAGAGCTGATTTGTGAACTGTCTCCTTGCTCTGCACTACCTGCACCAAGATTAAATCTCCATACAGATAGACCTATACCTTTAGGTTGTCCATTGCTATCGTTGTCTGTGCTGAAAAGCCAGTCAGCTATTTGATTTTGCTGTTGTTGAGGCCATAGACCTGTAAACTGCATGCTCCATGCATCAGATGCACCAAAGTGCATAATCTTTTGCATGGGCTTATCGGTTTTTATTTTATATGTATTATGTTGTGCGCTAACGCCTAAACTGAATGATATGATAATACCAGTGAGAATAGTAAGTTTCTTCATCAATATTACTTCTTAATAAGTTTTTTACCGTTGAGAATATATACACCATGCTCCAATGAGCTGAACTTATCAGCAGAGTCTGCTACTTTTTGTCCGTTAAGGTTGTATATTGCATTTGTAGTTGCAGACGCATCATTCTTTATATTAGTAATGCCAGCGGCTGTATCCAAATCAAATGTGAAAGTAACAACAGAACGTGCAGGAACCGTAATACGTGTTGTAGGATCGGTGATAGTTTCATCGCATGTAAGACTGTTTGTTGCATCTGTTGTGTATTTCTTTACAGACGAGATAGTCTTAGAAAAGTCATCAGCAGTTAGTTTTACACCCTTAGCACTAGCGTTCATGTTTACAAAGACTGCAACTACTTTCTTTCCATCAGGAGAAATATAAGCACTTCCCATCAGAGTGTTGATGTCTCCGTCTCCTGTAAGTGAAACGCGCTTGTATCCTGGACGAATAAAACGACTATAGTTTCCGAGAACCCAGAGGTTTGGAGTTGTAGATACAGTTCCACCAGTATTTAAGTTGCCATAACTTTCGTAATCATTGTCACCAGTAGCATTAAGTCTTAACAGTTCGAAGCGATTCTTTTGATTATACATAGACTGAGCCATTGCTGTCCAGTATGACCATGAAATATAGTTGCCCTGTGTCATACCGATATGTATCAACTTACCCATGAATAGGGCGATGTCCATATCTGAAGCATTATCATAAGAATCAGGGAAACCAGTCTCGGTATTTGGAGCAGCATCAAGCATACTCCATTCTGTCTGCATCACGCTCAAACCATAGTTAGCAGCAGCGGCTGCAACTTTTTCTCTCGTTGTTGTAAGGGCATCGTTTGTAGTGAAAGTCCAATAGTCATGTCCAGCTACAGCTTTTGCTACATGACTGAGGTCACCAATATATGTATCAGTATTTGCTTTATTCCAAAATGCGTCTATCTGGTTTGATGCGCGACCACTATAATCGCTGCGAGCCTCATAAAGTCTGTCTAGTGAACTAGCCTCAGGCATGATAATCTGTGTAGACAAATTGCGTGAAGACAAAGATTTATCAAGTTCACGAACTAGTTTTGAAATCTCATTATTCTGCCATGGAGAACCTTCCTGACCGTCTGTCCAGTTAAATGCTGGTTCGTTTACAGGATCAATGTATTTAATGTTGTATCCGTTCTCGTTGAAATGTGCTGTAACGTTAGCCAAGAATTCAGCAAAGTCATCATAGCTATCAGCCTTGAGGTTGGCACCTGATGCATTGTTCTTATTGTTGGCAAGTCCGTTAGCTGTGTAATATACAGGAGCTGAATTAGAGAACAGTAAGAAGTTGTCTACGCCATACTGCTTAGCTTGTTGCATGAAATACTGCTGTCCTGAAGACTTATCCCAGTTGTATGTTCCGTCTTTAGACAAGAAACAATCTGTACGTCTAGTGGCATCACTGATATTGCTTTCGCTACCTTGATCAGCACTTCCTGCACCAATGTTTACACGCCATACAGACAGTCCAATACCTTCAGGATTTCCATTTGTATCTAAACCCTGACTGAACAGCCACTTAGCAGCTATCGTGACTGGGAAAC
>OGVK01000068.1_pt1 | contig 13419 bp, 13 predicted proteins | sample 1575721 | NCBI WGS metagenome assembly OGVK01 (sample SAMN07581521, study PRJEB24739) | freshwater metagenome | place: Singapore | collected 2015-01 | reverse complement strand
TTTTTTTTTTTTCAAGCAGAAGACGGCATACGAGATAGCTTCAGGTGACTGGAGTTCAGACGTGTGCTCTTCCGATCTGTTTCCCAGTCACGATAAGAGAACTAGATGTGTTAGGGCGTGAAGAAATTGGGCATTGGCCAAGCTATGTGTTATTGCTAGAACAACAAAATCTGGTCAAACGTACCGATAACAATGAATACGTTTTGGTGCGTAATTTATCGCAAGTCGATTTCTGGAGTTTCTACAAACAACTACCCTACCCACTTCCACGTCGGGCAGATGTCAAGAATATTCATCCTGATGATCATGAGTGGATGCAGCGTATTGGGCCAATGTTTGAAGAAGCGGATGACTACCTTTCTGCCAAACTTGCCCTGCCATTGGCCTGTATTTTTGAACAACGCTAAATCACTGCACTACAAGAGTTGAAAAGTCCTTTCAGCTCTTGCTCTGCCTCTGTGTCATACCTGCACACAATGTTCAGCCTTCGAATTCAGATCACATAAACGTATTTTTTGATTACGTAACTCTCTAAATTCTACGCTACAAATCGATCAAAAAAACAACTAAAATTATAGTTAGACCGAATGATAAAATCATCTAAAAACATGATTTAGAACAATAACATCCACAAGCAAGAATTTTTGTTTGCGTGATTCAATCGAGAATTCGCCATGACAGACAAAAAAGAAACCCCCACCATCATCATTGATGATGAGCAACCCGAACAAGAACGCTTTGAAAACTTGAAAGAAAAGCTGCGCTATCAACAGGCGCTACGGGAAAATTCAAAAACCATTGATCACAAACAAGTCCGCTTGAATATTCAGGCCGATGCGCTGCCGAGCAAAACTTTCTTCATTATGAATGCGCTGGCTGCCGTCATTGCCGCCTATGGTTTACTCAGTGACTCTACGGCAGTGGTGATTGGTGCCATGCTGGTTGCCATGATGCTTGGACCGATTGCGGGGATTTCTCTCGCCTTGATTGATAGCCGTTGGATGCTACTGAAAACTGCTTTAAAAACGCTTACGCTAGGTATCATCATGATTTACGGGATTGGCTTCCTGATTGGACTGATTCATCCCAATATCGCCATTACCAATGAAATTATGGCACGTACCCATCCCAACTCCCTGGACTTGATGATTGCTCTGGCGGGCGGTGCTGCAGGGGCTTTCGCTTCTGTTTCTCCGCGTTTATCCGTTGCTGTGGTGGGTGTGGCTGTTGCAACCGCCTTGGTGCCACCTTTGGTTGCCAGCGGGCTTTTATTGTCCCGCGCTGAATTTTCTTTGTCTGCCAACGCATTCTTGCTGACCTTTACCAATATTATTGCGATTCAAGTCAGCTCTTCAATGGTGCTCTGGATTGCAGGATTTAGACGGGGTTCAAATGAAGAAGTACAAAGCAAATACCTCGAATTTGCAAAACGCAATTGGCTCAGTTTAATTATCCTGCTGGTTTTGGCGGTCTATCTGACCTTCAACTTAATTTATACGGTTCAAAATGAGCTATACAAATCTCGCGTCAGTGATCAACTGGGGCTAAAGCTCAATACGGAAACCAATATTATTGATACCGTACAATTCGACACGCATCCAGAATTTACCCTAGCACGGGTATTTATCCGCGGGGTTGAACCCCCATCAACCAATCAAATTGATGAACTCAACCGCACCCTTGGTCCTGACCGAAAAGGGCATCCGACCTATGTGCAGATTCGTTTTATCCCGATTCAAATTATTCAAACCCTACCCACCAAAATCGTGCCCTTAAATACAGCCGATACTGAAAAACCAAGCATTAAAATACTGAAAAAACAGGATGAATCATGACAAAAAACTTACTTCTAATTACAACTTTAAGCAGTGGCCTTTTAATCAATTCAGCACTTCAAGCCTGCACTCGGGTGGTGTTCCATGGAGATGGACAAAACGTCATGACCGCTCGCTCCATGGACTGGAAAGTCGATGTTGGTACCAACCTGTGGATTATGCCGAAAAATATTGCACGCAGTGGTCTGGCAGGACCACAATCCATCCACTGGACGGCAAAATATGGCAGCGTGGTCGCAACAGGCTATGATCTTTCCACCACCGATGGTGTCAATGAAAAAGGACTGACCGCCAATCTACTCTGGCTGGTTGAATCACAATATCCTGAAGTCAAAAACAATAAAAAACCAACGATGAGCATTTCCCTCTGGGCGCAGTATGTTCTAGATAATTATGCGACCGTGAATGAAGCCATTCGAGCATTGGAGAAAGAGCCATTTATTGTGATCACGGATAATGTGCCTGGGGAAAAACGCCTTGCAACCCTACACCTGTCGCTATCCGATGCTTCGGGGGATAGTGCGATTATTGAATACATTAATGGCAAACAAGTCATTCATCACAATGCCAAGTACCAAGTCATGACCAATTCGCCCATTTTTGATCAGCAGCTGGCATTAAATCAATACTGGAAACAGATTGGGGGAACCACTTTCATACCGGGTACCAATCGTGCCTCGGATCGTTTTGCCCGCGCCTCGTTTTATATCAACGCCATTCCTAAAAATGCCAGCAGCAAACAAAGCCTTGCCAGTGTCTTTAGCGTGATTCGCAATGCCTCCGTTCCTTTCGGCCTAAACACAGAAGAAGAACCAAATATTTCATCAACACGCTGGCGCACGGTTGTTGACCACAAGAATTTGTTATACTTTTTTGAATCGGCAGTTTCACCCAATACGTTCTGGGTAGATTTAAAGAAAATCGATTTTAAAACTACGCCTTTCCAAACTTGACTTAGGTGCAGATCAAGCCAATGTCTATGCTGGGGATGCCACAACACACTTTAAGACAACGAAAGCATTTCAATTTTTAGGAACAGAATAGGCAAGATGCGGCAGATATTTTCCACAGCCCAAACGCATCTGCCAAACCTCTGAACGAATATATAAAGGTCTAACATGAATATATTAAAAACTGCATTTTTAGGTACGGCGACTGTCATGGGGTTAGCAGGCTGCGCAACGTCCTCGACACAACCACCGAATATTGCCTCTACAGGACTGCTGATTTGTGCGCAGAATGAACTTTGCCCAGCCGTCAAAGTGACATGGAATGAACAAGAGCGTAGTCACTTAAAAATTACTGCATATTTACCGAGTGCGAAAGAGGATTATGACATTCAGCAGTTTGTGTTCTTGATTGATCAAAAACCTTATAGCTATACACCTGCGGCTGCGACCACACATGAATATATCAACCGTATGGTTCCGCACCGTTCATCCAATTATATTGTGGTAGCAAGTTCCTTCTTGAGCACATTTAAAAACGCCAAAGATATTGAATTAAAACTGGTAACTGACAAAGGCAACATTACCCGTCCTGTCTATCGTAATGGACAGCAATCTTCTGCCTATCGTGCCTTTATTAATTTATATCAACCTTAATGCTCCGCATGAAAAAGCCTGTCGAGTTGACAGGCTTTTTTAGTTCACTATAGCAAGATTAATCCGATTTTAAAGCTTTGGCGAAACTACGAGATTGCACCCAACCCTGCAAGCTGACCACCATAATCCCCAACATCACCAGTACCGTACCCACCACAAAGTTCAGTTCAATTTTTTCATTCAGCAATAGCACGCCAAAGAGTACGCCAAACAAGGGGGTTAAAAAGGAGAACACACCCAAACGCGAAGCCAAATACTCTTTTAATAGCCAGAACCAAATGAGATAACTGGCAAAAGACACAATAATGGTATGAAACAACAAACTACCAATAGTAAATGGTGTCCAGTGAATACTGGCTTGCCCCATGACAAATGCCAAAGGAAATAACAGTACAAAGGCGATTAACAGTTGATAGAACAAGGTTTGGGTTGCAGGTGCTTCCGCCAGTTTCGTTAAACGCACTGCAATTGTGGTTGCCGCCCACAAAATCCCCGCCAGCAATGCCAATGCATCCCCCCACAAAGCCGTTGAAGAGGCTGCTGCCGAACCCGCAGGATGAAACAGGAACGCGATAATTATGCCCAAGAAGGCAAGTGCAATACCACTCCAATGTAAGGGGCTGAGTCGTTCAGAGGGCAGCTTCCAGTGCAACCCTAAAGCCACAAAAATAGGAGCGGTATACAACAGCACGACCGTATGTGAGGCTGAAGTAAAACGTAAAGCTTCAGCCACCAAAAAGAATTCAGAAGCAAACAGAATGCCGACCAAAATCCCTGGGGCCAGATATTCACGACTCCACAAAGAGACTCCCTCTGCGAGTTTAATCATGGGGTAAACCATCAGCGCTGAAAGACCTGAGCGCAATGCAATTTGCATTACGGCAGAAATATCAGGTGCAGCCATTTTTAAAATCACTTGCTGCAAGCCCCAAATAATACACAGCACAAACATAATGCCCGATGCTTTGCTGTCTAGTGCCCGACGCTCACTCACGGTCTACTCCACTTTCATTCATGAGCCATCACTATAGACCTGTCTCTTTTAAAAGATATAATTCAAAACAGACAACCCATCCTATTATTCAGGCAAAATCAGCAGGGGGAGAAACAGATGCATACACGTCAACAACATGACTATCATCCGATGCCCACCAATGATGAGATTCCCGCGCCACTGTGGCTGCGGATTTCAGATGCCCCTGCTGAATCTTGCTATCCCATGCACGAACATGCGTGGGGAGAGTTTGTCTATGCCTTGAATGGAGTATTGGAAGTTAAGGTTGATCAGATACATTTTCTGACCCCGCCTCCGTATGGAATTTGGCTGCCGCCACACTTAAAACATGCAGGCATTAACCGCACTGAAGTGACCCATTCCACTTTATACGTGCATGAAAGCCTGTGTGAAGCGCTGCCGAAACAGGCGGGCATCTTGCTGACCTCAGCCTTGGTTCCTGCGCTGCTGCATCATTTGCGCCAGCATCCCATGCCCGATCATGAGCCTGAACACTTACGCCTGCTGCATGTGCTGTTGGATCAACTGCGACATGCAGAATGGGTCGGTAGTTATTTACCTTCGACCCAACATCCTGCGTTACAAGGTTTACTGGATTATTTACAACAACATCCCGCCGATCAGAGCACTTTGGCACAATTGGCACAGCGGATTAATATGACCGAACGTACCCTAGCGCGTTATAGCCAGCAGGAACTGGGCATGTCACTCAATGAATGGCGACAGCGGCTGAAAGTCATTAAAGCCATGTCAATGCTGAATGAAAACAGAACCGTGGAAAGTATTGCGCTGGACTTGGGCTATGCCAATGCCTCCGCCTTTATTAATTTATTCAAACGCTGGATGCGCTGCACACCTGATCAATTTCGTAAGGACTACGCAGCGGAAAACCCATCCAAATAAAAAAAGGACTGTATTGACAGTCCCTTTCTATCTTTAGCTCTGCTTAGGCTTGCACAAAAGTGTTCCAAACGTAGTCTTGCTGCTGACCCTTTAACGTCATTTTGAGTTGATCACCGGCTTGCAATGCCGCAACACCCGCAGGTGTTCCTGTCATGATCACATCCCCCACTTCTAGGGTAAAGACCTGACTCATATCTGCCAATAAGGTGCCGATATCAAAAATCAGATGCGAGGTATCCCCTTTTTGGCGAAGCTCATCGTTGACATGCAAGGTGTAATGCACATCATTCCAGTCCTGCACCACCTCGGCAACATCAACCCAATCTGCCAACATACATGAACCATCAAAGGCCTTGGCACGCTCCCATGGCTGACCTTTGGTCTTCAGATCATCCTGTAAATCACGCAAGGTTAAATCCAGCCCTAAAGTCACAGCACCCACCACTTGCAGAGCTTTCACAGGATCGGTTTCTGCTTTCAGTTCACGATCAATACGTAGAGTCAGTTCACATTCATAATGACAACTGCCCCAAGCCGAGTTCCACGAAATTCCATCTTGCAGGGCTTTCAAGCTGCTTGGCGGCTTAATAAATAGCACTGGACGATCGGGAATGGCATTTCCCAGTTCTCTGGCATGGTCAGCATAGCTACGACCGACACAGACAATTTTAGATGGACGTGTACTCATGATCTTCCCTTCGACTTGTTGTGACAATAAATCTTTTATTTAGAATGCTTAAAGGTATTTTCAAATATGTCTTGATCTTCAACGCTTGCAAAGGCACGTTTCGGTACAATAACCACAGTACGATTTTTTAATTCCAGCATATAGGTCAGTTTACCCACTGCAAAATTCTGGACTTCGTGGTAATGCACGACTTTTTTACGACCATTGGCATAAATATCGGCATAGTCTTGATACAGATCTACGCCTTGCTCGCTTTTCCCAAATTGATACTTCACAAACTGACGCTTAAACATCATCGGCAAGAACCAATAACGCAACACCAGCTGTAAAACCAAGAAGAATACACCCAGCGCAACGTAATAACGACCGACCCCAGTAAAGCCCAAATAAATGCCCCAGCCAATAATGGCAATACTAATCAGTGGGGTAATAAAACGGGTGAATAACTTTTTACCGAAGGTGGCTAGAGCAAAGCCATCTTGAGATTCTTCAAGGTTTAAGTAATAACGTAAAGATAAGGCAGGCTTGCTGTCTGACATAAATCCATCATCAATCTGAAAACGAGACTGGACCATAGTACACCAAATTTCAGCTTTTCTTTATGCTTTTCACTGCTGCTCGGCAACAACAAAGTTTGGAATTGTCACGAAATAGACATGCTTTTGAGTTATTTTAGGCACAAAAAAACCGCAAAAAATGCGGCTTCTTTTTTATGCACCAGAACAGATAAATGATCTAGGCAATCAAGTTGGTGCGCTCAGAGAGATTCGAACTCCCGACCCCTTAGTTCGTAGCCAAGTGCTCTATCCAGCTGAGCTATGAGCGCGACGTCTTGATGGAGCGCATTATATATGTTTTTTCCATTTTGATAAGTATTTTTTCACAAAAGTGCAACCAAATGCCTAGATAATGGGCAATTCATGCGTAAAAGCGCATTTTTACATCAGAAAATTGCATTATTCGCTCTAGCAAACTACGTTCATTTTTAAAATTTAATGCACAGAAAGAACATGTAAACGCTGCTGACAGTCCTGACACAGCCAGACATATTCCTGACTCCGCTTAATGTGAAATAGATCTGCCTCGCTAATCAACTCATCAAAGTTAGTACCACAGGTACACTTCCCCACAACCAGCAGAAGATTATTTATAATCAAAGAGAAGAATTACATAAACTTAATTTAAGATACAAATGACAAATCAAACGGATCAATCAACTTTGCACATGAGCAAGATTGGAACAGTAATAGCATCCATACTTATCATGCTCATCGTAATTATTTGTTCTATCAATACAATGAATAATAAAGTGCAACACATTAAAAGCCTAGATTCAAGCGAATGGCACGTATTTGAAAGGCATATGTCTTCAGACTATTCTTTTGCCGTATCAAAATTTCGAGATAATAGTAAACGCTTATATATCAGCCAAAATGGCGAGGTATTTTATTCTCAACTTTGCACTCAAAAGTTAAAAAATATCTGTAAATTAGTTGATTCATCTGACATAAAAATTAACAGTGTACTTTTCTACGCTCAAATACATAAACAAACAGGAAGATATACTTCACTACATTTAAAAGATATCCTTTTCACAGATCAAAATAATCATCAACAAATATTTAGTTATTTAGCTACTTCTCCAGATGATCAAAACTTTATTTCTAAGGAAAAAAATAGTTTATGGATTTCACTCGCAATCATCTTTATAAGTTATTTATTCTTCGGATCTTTGACATATCTTCAGGTTTCTAATGCCATTCCGGAAAATGCCCAAATACTAAAAAATGCCAACAAAGCTATTATTATCACTATCTGTATGAGTTACTGCTATTTAATTGCAATCACACTAATTACATTCTTGAGAAATTAATATTTTTCAAATATAAAACCATCAGGCACAAAAAAACCGCAATATATGCGGTTAATTGTTCAAGTTGGTGCGCTCAGAGAGATTCGAACTCCCGACCCCTTAGTTCGTAGCCAAGTGCTCTATCCAGCTGAGCTATGAGCGCATTACTTGTGTGCCATTCGGCGATACGTTACATACAGTTTACTTATTGGTGCGCTCAGAGAGATTCGAACTCCCGACCCCTTAGTTCGTAGCCAAGTGCTCTATCCAGCTGAGCTATGAGCGCGACATAAGTAAAGTTGGCGGTGAGAGAGGGATTCGAACCCTCGATACAGTTGCCCGTATGCATCCTTAGCAGGGATGTGGTTTCAGCCACTCACCCATCTCACCGTAACGTGCCGCCATAATACAAACTTAACCCTAGTACTGCAAGCACAGCCGCTGTTTTTTTTGCATTATTTTGCTCAATTAAATATTTTTTAAACAATTTACTCAGATTTGAGTAGAATTTACCCTACATCAGCAGTTATTACGTCCTGAATTTAACTTAATGACCACTATTGCTCGTGGAAAAACACATTATTGCAATCATTTACGTGCAGTCTGACGCTGCATGTCTTATGCTAATCCTATCTTCTGACACAAAACCAAATCCATGATGAAAAATTGGGTCGATCCTGAAGCCAAAGCGGAAGCTGAACGCTACGAAAATCCTATTCCGAGCCGTACGCTCATTTTAGAAACCATAGAACAATTAAACTCGCCACAATCACATGCCGATTTAGTGGAACACTTCCAAATTGCCGATCAAAAGAGCATTGATGCGCTAAGCCACCGACTTATTGCGATGGTGCGTGATGGTCAACTGATGAAAGATGGCTTTAAATTTCAACGTATGGCAGATCAACCCAACCATGAAGCCACGGTTTATATCAACAGTAAAGGCTTTGGTACGGCCAGTATTGCAGGTCATGACGATTTACTCTTACCTGAACGTGAACTCCGTCAGGTGTTTAATGGTGATCGGGTAAAAGTGCAACAAACTTCGGTCGACCGTAAAGGTAAAGCTTGGGGCTTTATTTATGAAGTTGTACAACGTCGCGTCAAACAAATTATCGGTAAAGTTTCGCAACACGATGGTGAATACTTTATTCAACCTGCAAATCCGAATGCGCATCAGCCTATTACTCTAGAAAAAGAGTTAATTGAACATGCCAAACTTAAACTAGGCGATTCAGTTCGTATTGCAATTGATGATTATCCAACCCGTGAAGAATTTGCCACAGGCCACGTGATTCAATCTATGGCGGACAAAGCGGATACTGAAATCATTATTCCGCAAACCATTTTAGAATTTGGTTTACCTTACGAATTCCCAGAAGAAGTCCTGAAAGAAGCCGAGAGCTTTAAAGAGCCAAATGCCAAAGACCGTGAAGGTCGCATCGACTTACGCGACCTGCCTTTGGTCACTATTGATGGTGAAGATGCCCGCGACTTTGATGATGCCGTCTATGCCGAAAAACGCTCGGGTGGCGGCTATCGTGTTGTGGTGGCGATTGCCGATGTCAGCCATTATGTGCGTATTGGCAAACCCTTGGATGAGGAAGCACAAGAACGCGGGACCTCCGTGTATTTCCCACACTTTGTATTGCCGATGTTGCCTGAAGCACTTTCCAATGGACTGTGTTCTTTAAATCCACATGTAGATCGTCTATGTATGGTCTGTGATTTAAAACTTTCGCGCGCAGGTCGCGTGACAGGCTTTGAATTCTATCCTTCAGTGATGCATTCCAAGGCCCGCCTAACCCATACCCAAGTAGCACAGTATTTTGATGGGGATAGTGCTGCGGTACCCGAAGACCGTGAGGTCCGTAAATCACTGAATACCCTGTTCCAACTGTATCAAGTACTGAAAGACTTGCGTGCCAAACGTCATGCCATGGAATTTGAAACCGTTGAAACCTATATGACCTTTGATGACTTGGGCGGTATCAACGAAATTCTGCCACGTACACGTAACGATGCACACAAGCTGATTGAAGAATGTATGTTATTGGCCAACGTGGCTGCAGCTGAGTTTGCACTCGAGCATGATGTGCCGATGCTATATCGCGTGCATGAACCCCCTGAGTTCTCGCGCATTCAAAAAGTCCGTGATTTTGTTAAATTGCTTGGTTTGAAATTCCCTGATCAACCGACCCAAGCTGACTATCAGGCGGTGATTGAAGCGACCAAGGACCGTATTGATGCGCCGAGTATTCATGCAGTGTTATTACGCTCTATGATGCAAGCCTATTACGGCGCCAAAAATGCAGGACACTACGGTCTGGCGTATGAGGCGTATACCCACTTCACATCACCTATTCGTCGCTACCCAGATTTATTGCTACACCGTGCCATTAAAGCCAAACTCGCTGATAAACCATTCCCGCTTTCTGGTGCGGCACTGGATGATGCAGGCGAACATTTCTCGCAAACCGAACGTCGTGCCGATGAAGCCTCTCGCTCTGTGACCATGTGGTTAAAATGCCACTACATGCAGCAGCATTTGGGCGATGAGTTTGTCGGTGTGATTTCAGCAGTAGCAGAATTTGGTTTATTCGTGACGCTGAAAGAACTGTAATATGATTTTGGAATATGCTGATAAAAAAGAAAAAGGATTGGTTGACAAAGTTTTTGTAACAGGTTGCCTTTCTGAAAGATATCGTCCGGATTTAGAAAAGGAAATTCCAAATGTAGACCAATATTTTGGAACCACTGAATTGCCTGGTTTATTGAAAGCATTAGGCGCAGATTACAAGCACGAATTATTAGGCGAGCGTTTGACAACAACTCCTAAAAACTATGCTTATTTGAAAATTTCTGAAGGTTGTGACCGACCTTGCAGTTTTTGTGCAATCCCTTTAATGAGAGGAGAAAATGTGTCTCAAACCATCGAAAAATTGGTTAAAGAAGCAGAAGGTTTAGCCAAAGACGGTGTAAAAGAATTGATTTTGATTGCTCAAGACTTGACATATTATGGTCTTGATTTGTATAAAAAACGTGCGCTTGGAGATTTACTAGAAGCGTTAGTAAAAGTGGAAGGCATTGAATGGATTCGTTTGCATTATGCATTTCCTACCGGTTTCCCAATGGATGTTTTGGAGATTATGAAGCGTGAACCAAAAATATGTAACTATATTGATATTCCGTTGCAACACATTTCGGATAGTATTTTGAAATCGATGCGTCGTGGTACTACGGAAGCTAAAACTACTCAATTATTGAAAGATTTCAGAGCGGCTGTTCCTGGAATTGCAATTCGTACCACATTAATTGTAGGTTATCCTGGTGAAACCCAAGAAGATTTTGAGACGTTGAAAGATTTTATTCAAGAAATAAAATTTGACAGAATGGGTTGTTTTGCTTATTCGCACGAAGAAAACACACATGCCTATTTACTAGAAGACAATGTTCCTGACGAGGTAAAACAAGCTCGTGTTAATGAATTAATGGAACTACAATCACAAATTTCATGGGATTTGAACCAAGAAAAAGTAGGCAAAACGTTCAAATGTATTATTGACCGCAAAGAAGGAGCACACTTTATTGGAAGAACCGAATTTGATAGTCCAGATGTAGACAATGAAGTATTAATTGATGCTTCAAAACATTATGTAAAAACTGGCGAATTCGTTATGATTAAAATTACAGATGCAACTGAATTTGACTTATACGGAGAACCTGTTTAATTAGTATATTTGAATCCATAAATAGTTTACGATGCAAAAATTTCAATATTTATTGTTTTTAGGGTTTACGTTATTTTTCACTCAGACCAATTGGGCACAATACAATAATGGTTATGGCAATAATGGCTACGGTGGAGGTTACAATGGTAGAATGAATCAAATGGGAATGGGACCTGGGACAGCACAAAGTGCACCTAAACCACCATCAAACGAAGAAACCGCTACAAGAGTAATGGAAAGTTTAAAAACCGAACTCAATTTTGATGCTTTACAAGAAATTGCTATCAAAAATTTATTAATTGAAAGTTTAAATGCACAAGGCGTAATCATAAAAAAAGAGGGTTCGAACGAAAGTAAGAGCGAAGACCTTAGAGTAATCTCTGAAAATACCGACAGAAAAATACTTGAACTTTTGAATCCAGACCAGAAAGAGATTTATAAAAAAATTGTTGCTGGAGGATTTAAAAAGAAGAAAAAGAAATAAAAAACTAAAACCAACTACCAATGTTTAAACAACTACTACTTACTATTGGATTGGGTTTACTTATTAGTTCGTGCGGAACAAATCCATACAAAGAGAGTAATAAAGTATACGAACAACAATTAAAGGTGTTGCAGCAAAAATTAGCTGAAAAAGAAGCTATTGCGCTAAAAAAAGTAGAGACTACTGCCACCTCTCACGATACACTTTATACAAAACAAATTAATACACTAAAAGATTCAATTTCTAAATTCAATCCGACAGCATTAGAAAATGTTACAACCGAATGGATTGGAACGGTAAACTTCAACTTAAGAAAACCTAATTTTGTAATCATACACCATACTGCACAGGATTCCTTAAAACAAACCTTAAAAACATTTACACTAGCCAGCACAAAAGTGAGTGCACATTATGTAATCGCCGAAGATGGAAAAGTAGTGCAAATGTTAAATGACTATTTGAGAGGTTGGCACGCTGGCAATGGAACTTGGGGAAGAAACAGCGATATCAACTCTGCTTCAATTGGGATTGAACTTGACAATAACGGCTCAGAACCCTTTTCTGAAGCACAAATTAATAGTTTGCTTGCTCTTTTAACAAAACTGAAAAAAGACTACAACATTCCTACTCAGAATTTTATTGGACACTCAGATATTGCTCCTACTAGAAAAGTAGACCCTAGCGCCTTGTTTCCATGGCAATTATTGGCTGAAAAAGGTTTTGGTCTTTGGCCAGAAGCGCAATTGGAAACAGCTCCTACAGATTTCAATGCTGAAATGGCGTTGCGAATAATTGGATATGACACAAAAAACCTGAATGCCGCTATCAAAGCCTTTAAATTGCATTATATCAAGACAGAAATTGACTCAATTATAGACCAAAAAACATTAAATGTTATTTATGCTATTTATAAAAAACAACTATGATTAAGTACAACAAATTGAATTTAAAAAGGCTTTTTGATAGTGTTCAAAAAGCCTTTTTTATTACCTAAAACTTAAACCAAGCATAAGGTTCATGTTCAAAATCCAATGCTCTTGGCAAACTGTCAACAGGTGTAACTTTTAGTTCTGGTAATATTGATGGATTAGATGGGTAAGTCTTTCCATTAAACTTTACAATACGGTATTTACTTCCACTGTAAATAAACAAATCCTTCCACCCGTTGGTTTTATTCGTATCGATTACAACGAGATTACCTGATACCGAAAATTGCGTAATTACATTTCCTTGGCTATCTAACACTAATTGGGTACAACCTCCTGTGCCACAAAAATAGCCTCCCGTAGATCGGAAGAGCACACGTC
>OGVK01000066.1_pt1 | contig 13537 bp, 18 predicted proteins | sample 1575721 | NCBI WGS metagenome assembly OGVK01 (sample SAMN07581521, study PRJEB24739) | freshwater metagenome | place: Singapore | collected 2015-01 | reverse complement strand
ATTGGTGCCTTTGATTGAGATCGGTGATGAGTCTCCAGTCTCGGGGACTGTCAACGAGTTTACACGTCGTCAAATCGCCCGACGTGTAAGCGGCTCGACAATGCGTTTTGTTGGTCTCAACTGGGGTAACGGTGGGACAAAAATTAGCGATCTGCTGAAAGATGACCCGCCGACGTTTTGGTATAACAAAATGGAGGTGGCATTAGCTGATATTGTCGCGTTAATCCCCTCTCAATATCAAAAACGTGTGCTTGCTTTTGTGTATGTGCAGGGCGAAGCTGATAATGCTGACTTTACGTCGTATGCCGATTATTATGCTCGTCAATCGCTGTTATTCCGAGATTTTTGCAAGTCGGTATATGATCAGACAGGTTATGTATATGATGGTTGCATGGTGACTTATCAGACCGCAAGTCATCGTTTTTATCTATCATCACCTGCTCAAGATAATTATATCGGTGTGCCGAATGTTGCGCGTGCGCAGTTGCAATTATCAAAAGATCATCCTCGGATTTGTATTAGTCACCCAGACTATTTTATCCCTCATGCTACTGCCGATGTGCATTACACAAATGTCGGCAGCAATTTAGCGGCGGCATATTATGCAAAAGCAATTGACGCATGGTATGCGGGCAAAAAGTTTAAGGCATTGCAGCCGACGCGGTTTGATTGGCAATCGAGTTATGTCGATGTTTATTTTGATGTTGACATTTATCCGTTGGCATTTGATACGACTTTAGTCCCGATGACCAATAACTATGGTTTTGATTTGTGGCAGTCGGTTGCTGTAAGTCCGACGCATCCCGAAGGGCTACAGCTCATCACTGGAGCGATCACTAGCGTCGTGATCCGCGACTACAACTGTGTGCGTATCAATCTAGCGGCAAATTATCCGGCGGGCACGTTGCTTACATACGCTTGGGGTCGTGCAACGGATCCAAAAGCGAGCGGCGGCAATAACAACGGCGCTCGGGGCAACCTACGCGATACTGATCCTGATCGGTACGTCAATCCATTGGGTAACACAATCCAGTTGTTTAACTGGTGCGTAATTTTTGACTATGCGAGGGTTTAACTATGCCGACATCTGGTGTGCGGTTTGTAAATAACAATGGCGATTATTCTGCGCGTGTTGCTGATATGCCGCCTATCTGGGGGCTTGCTCAAACTGATGGCTTGATCCTCGCATTGCGTCCGCGTGCGAGCGATAACAGTCTGATCGACTTGTCAGCAAGCAATGCCACGATCACAAAAAAGGGCACTGTTGGCTATACAGCAAACGCGGTGTCTGGTGATCGTGATAACGGCTTGATGACGACTGTCGCTGAGCCTTTGTCGTATACGATGCTTGTGACGTGTCGTCTGACAGCGACAAGTGACTGGGTGGCCACGGGTGATCTACCTGCGGCGGGCACTTGGACAAACGCAACAGGCAGCGATACAGATCGCGGCGGTTTGCTCGGTTTTGCGATCAGTGCGGTCGCTGGTGGTAATGCGACGCTCAAGTCGTCGATGCGGCATTTTTTGGCGGGTGGCACTTTTCAGACGCTCGACATCTCATCTGAGACAATCAGCGTCGGTACTCGATCATCGTCGTGGCGTATGCTGGCAATACAAGTCAATGCAGCTACTGAGCAAATCATCCGGCAGCGGTGCGGCAATGTCGGGTCTATTGCGACGTATCAGGGTGCTGCTGGGTCATTATCGACTCGGTTGCTTGCACATCCGACCACGGGCATCACGACTAAATTTGAAGTCGGTAGTGTCCCGTTATTTGGTTTGTCTGCGCTCGGTAGCGGTGCTAAAGCTGAGGTCGCTGAGATTTTAGTGTTTAACACGGTTTTGAGTCAGCAGACGATTGATGCTCAGTATGCGCTGACTAAAGCTGGGATGGCTGCACTCGGTTTAACGCTTGCATAATCATGGATCTTTAATCAATCCCCCTAGTTTGGGGGATTTTTGTTTTTGGGGATTTATATGCAAGAGTTTGCAGACTTACAACACGTCCCGACATGGCTCAAGTTTTTAATCTATTTGGGTTTGTGGGGGTTAAAGGTCTTTGCTGTTATTGTCGGCGTGATTATCGCGTTGGCAATGAGCGGCGATATTAAATCGGACGGTACGGTCAAAATTAGTCGAGGGCTGATCGTGCGTTTTACGTCTGGCGTGATGTCGTCGCTGTATATGGGGCAATCCGCGATTGAATTGATCGACGCAAAAATGTCGATCAGTCATCAGGGCACAGTGATGCTGTTAGTCGCTGTGTTTAGTTGGGTGTTGCTCGGTGCTGTTTATCAAGGTTTTGCAATGCTGCGAGGCAAGTCACTATCCGAGATAGGTGGTGAGCTTGCGGCGGTAATGAAGGCAATTATGGGGATTAAGTGATATGGGCTTCAAGTTAGGAAAACAGTCGCGGGCACGTTTGGTCAATGTGCATCCTGCGCTAGTGCGTGTCGTTGAACGTGCTATCCAAATCAGCAAACAGGATTTTATGGTTTTAGAGGGCGTGCGATCTATTGAGCAGTGCTATATCAACTATGGCAAAGGGCGTACTCCTGCGCAGTGTATTGCTGCTCATGTGCCTGTACGTTATGCACAGCCACACTTGCCCAAAGTCACTTGGCTTAAAAATCCGCTTGCATCAAAACACTGTGTACAAGCCGATAGTTATGGTCACGCTGTTGATTTAGTGCCCTACCCTGTTGATTGGTCAGATCTCAAAAAGTTTGACGCTATAGCGGCTGCTATGCTTGCTGCTGCGCTCGAGTTGGGCGTGTCAATACGTTGGGGGGCTGATTGGGATCGTGACGGGATCCGGCGTGAGCGTGGTGAATCTGACAGCCCACATTTTGAGATTTAAAAAAACCCCGCCTAGTGCGGGGTGATTTTGTATTTAGGATGTTGACCAACAGCCAACAAAAAAGCCCCCCATTGCGATGGGTGCGGCTTTCTATCTCCTGACTCCCACCGTTGCCATGTTCTGATGTCTGTCCCCGCTAGTGATGCGCAAAGCGCCTGCGTGCCTACGCTTTCACGAATGGTCTTGATGTTTTGTGCGTCTGGTGGGATCACTGCAACATCATGCCATTTTGTGATTGATCTACCCTGATCAATCAGTGATTGTGCTAAATCAATCAGGTGTTGATCATCAATCTCCTGAAAGTTTTGCGCCATCTTTTCGCTTTGTCCATAGCTTGCAATGCACTCTGCTAGTGCTTCGGGGTGCGCATCATGTCTTGCCAGTTGCCAGTCAATTGCGTCGCGTACTAGCATCATATCGGCGTATGCCTCACCGTCATAACGCAAGCCATAGCCAGTCCTGAGTAGTGTTAGTGATGGTCGATCTAATGTTGCCATCAGTTCTAAAAAACGTGGGTATGCATTCATTCCGATACTCCAAAAAAGATGCCCACCGAAGTGGGCTTTTATATCACTTGGCTAGTTTCCCGCCTGCATACTCATGGATTCCAAAAGCATCTTTGATCTTGGCCTCCATGTCACTATCTACTTCGGCTGCAATCAGCGCATCTTCTGATAGGTCGTGTAACGATTCAAAAAAATTATCCTGATCAACGATTGATGCACCATCATCAGAATCAAAGTCATCAACAAAAAATACGCCGTTTACGGTGTCAGCCATTACTTTTTTCATGATTTCATCTCACTGGTTGCTTGGTTTGCCCACCGAAGTGGTCTGGTTGGTTTTGCTATGATTACGCGCTCATGCCGTCATTAAACAGACTGACAACTAAGCGGAATTTGTCGCCGTAGGCATTGCTGGTGTTTTCAATCTCAGTGGCTTGCTCTGCGGTGATGGTTACGGCATGGTTGCCAATAGCAACTTTTTTAGCACGAGTGCTGTAGCTGACAGTTTGTCCGTTCAACGCAGTATTGAATGCGTTGGCAAATGGACGGGCGATTTTGATAGCGTTGGTGTTCATGGTGTATCTCCTGCCAGATGATCCGCTTGGCTTGCGGTAGCGGTCATGCGCCGCTTGATGATTCAAATATACGACCATTGGTCGTATGTGTCAACAGGCAATAAAATAATTTTTTTGTTCGTCAAGCTACCTTTGATTTTTGGTCTATCGCTATGCCACTACTTTTCCTTACAATTCAACTAGGTTGTCTAAGTGATTTAGTTGAGTGTCGATAAGGCTATCTTTTTCATGATCTGGTTGCTTTTGATTTCAAACATACCTTTTTGCATATCATCTCCTTTTTAAATCTTTTAAACCTTTTAAAAGCTTTTACGCTCGCTGTAAGCCTTGTGGCGTAAGGCTTTGCGCGTTTATAACAATACCTTTTTGCATCTTCAAACATACCTTTTTGCATCTTCAAACATACCTTTTTGCATCTTCAAACATACCTTTTTGCATCTATTGCATACCTTTAGATTTAATGGTATGTTTTTTCAGTCGTTGATCTATGGATTTTTTAGAGATGTCAAATAAAAACTTGATTGTTAAGGATAATCGTCTTATTGAGGCATGCTATCGCTTAGATACGACCGAACAACGGTTGATCTTGTTGGCAATCGTGCAAGCGCGTGATAGTGGGATCACAATCACGTCAGACGAATGGATTGAAGTTACAGCATTGCGCTATGCCGATGTTTGCGGTCTTGATCGCACTACAGCATATCGTCAGCTAAAGACCGCTGCTGATTCGTTGTTTATGCGCTGGGTGCAAATGCGTGGCATTGATAGCAAGACAGGCAAGGATGGGGTGATCAAAACGCGGTGGGTATCTGCGTGTACATACGTCGAAAATAGTGCGCTAGTGCGTTTGCGTATTGCACCTGACATCATCCCTTATATCACTGATCTACAGTCATGCTTTACCAGTTATCAACTAAAGAATGTTGCTCAAATGTCGAGTCGTTATGCTATTCGGCTGTATGAGTTGTTGGCTCAATATCGCTCGATTGGGAGTCGATATATGTCGCTGTCTGATCTAAAGGATTATTTAGATGCCAACGACAAGGCTTATAACTTGTTGCACAACTTTAAAAAAAAGGTGTTATTAATTAGTGTTGATCAAATAAACTTATATACCGATTTGTCAGTTAATTTTGATCCCAAGAAAGAAGGAAAAACAATTGTCGGTTATAACTTTACTATTGATCAAAAAACCGTAGAAAAGCCTAAGCCATCCAAAAAACCTAAGTCCTCCCCTGCTCCCCTCGCATCTCCTCCCCTGCTCCCGCAAGGCTTGTCCACCGCTGAGCGTGCTTTACTGCGCGACAAGCAAAAGGCTCATCCAGATCTCACCGAGTCGTCAGTGATCGAGCTGGCACGCGCACAAGGCACAGACGTGTATCTCTATCTCGCATCGCTCAAGTGATCGCCTGTATATTGTGTATCTATTGTATCTGATATATTGGATACAGTAGATACAAGGTATATAATCGGCATACGCAGACAACACGGTCGTATGTCCATGATTATTTTGATCGGTTATGAAAAAGGCGGTACTGGTAAATCCACGATCGCTAAAAACCTAGCAGTGTATCTACAGCAGCAAGGGCGTGAGCTGGTCGCTGTCGATACTGATCCCCAGCAAACGCTGTACAAGTGGGCTGATGCTCGCAAGGACAATCCAGCGGCTCCAGACGTGACGTGTGTCAAGCTCACCGGATCCAAGATTTTGCCGGATCTCAAATCACTGGCAAGCAAATATCAAGACGTGCTGATTGATGCTGGGGGCGCTGATTCTCCAGCTCTACGATCAGCGATGACGATCGCCACTCATCTACTTGTGCCAATGCAGCCGAATATGGGTGATCTTGAGGTGCTTGAGCATACAGCGGCGTTAATCGAGCAGGTTAAAACAATCAATCCAGACTTATACTGTCGTGCAGTTTTGACTATGTGTCCGACATTACCGAGTCAAGCTGGTTTGATTTTGGACGCTAAAGAGGTTTGCGCATCCTTTGAGTTAATGCCGCTCAATGCGTTTACATGCAAACGTCAAGTTTATGATCATTCCGGTGCGACGGGTTTATCTGTTTTAGAGTCTGATAATCAAAAAGCCAAGCAAGAGATTATCGACATCGCTCAAGAGTTTTTAGGGGTTTAATCATGTCAAAATTCGATCATCTGAAAAAAAAGCCTGTTGCTGCTGATCCGGTGCAATCGTTTATCGACGGGGCTATCGAGCGCGTGGAAGGTGCTCCAGCTCACGTCGATGCTGTGGCCACTGTTGGCAAAAAAGAAAAGTTTCTGCTGTCGCTCGATGCTGCTGACAACGCACTGATCGTCAAGCTCAGCAACATGCCTGATGACTTCAAATGCAGTAAGGCGGCTGTCGTGGTTGCTGCTGTGCGAGCGTTTGACAATCTGAGCGATCAAGACAAGCTCGATTATCTGCGGCTTGCTGCTGGTAAAAAGATATAACAGATACGCTTGATATATTGGATACACAAGATACAAGGTATACAAAAAAGCCCCGAAAAAGGGGCTTTTTTAATTCCGCTAATTGGCCTTAGCGGAAAATTTAGAGTTTTAGATATGCGTCTCGATTGGGTGTTTGCTCATGTCGAGCCTTAACCTTTTCGTAATGCTCGATGTCTTTGCTGACGTATGTGTTCAACACGCTATTGTAGTCTAGTCGGCATACTTGGTTACAAGCTGGGCATACTGCAAACTGTACTCCGTAGATTGTTGGTGGTGGGTTGTATAGGTACATACACTGACACTGTACGCGCCATATATTGATCTCTCGTTTGCCGATCATCGCTAATCTCAAAACATCGAGCTTACGATATTGTGTGATCTTGCGAGGTGGTGCGGTTTCTATTACCTGCGTCCGGTATCTGCTCATTTTGGGTACTCAACAAAAAGCCCCCAAGCTGGGGGCGGTGGTGATTAGAAACTGTTGTCGTATGCGTCCCGCAACTCGTCTGCATCGACGCCGAATTTGATAGCTGCGCTGGTGTGTGCGTCTGGATACTCTTTGCCGTCGGCGATCTGTTTAAGCATCCAGATCAGGGCTTGCTCGACTTTACTGCTCATGCTGCTGCTCCCTTACGATCGAGCAGCTTGCGAGCGGTTGCACGCAAGTCTCCAGCGGCGTATAGGAAGTTATTACAGTCGGCAACTGTCACGCGCATGATGTTGGTTGACCCGACATCTGCCGACGACAACTGACCAAATTTATCGAGCTGACGGATGATGTCTTTAAACGACAGTGGATTTGCCTTGCCGTCTTGGTGCTGGTGTATGACCGTTGCTGTCGAGCTGAGGATCATCACAAAGTCGGGTTTTTTGACATGATGCCAAAGGCTTGAGCTATCGAGCTTGATGTGTGTGTTTACGATCGGCTCTGAGATAAACGGGTGGCCATCGCAAATAATCACATGATGTCCGTCGCGTCCGAGTTGCTCGATTTGAGCATCAAAATCCATTGCTTGATTGATCATGTAGTCTGATCGAGTCTTGCCGATCACATGATCTTTTGCAGCTTTAAACGTCTGCACATGCACTTTAAATCCAGCAGCTTCGATGCCGCGTCGTGCGTTGCCAATGATCGAGGTTTTGCCGACGGTGCTGATCCCGTCAACGATAATCAGGATTGGGGTTTTGCTGCGTGTCATAGAGATGATCTCATCCGTGTTAGGGTCTGCGTGACTGTTTTGATTGCACTGATCGCAAGAGGGTCGATCAGGGTTTGATTGCGCGTGCGCTGTTTGCACGCTGTATCGAGCTGCGCTAGTGCTGCGTCGATCATCTGGGGAGCGGCGACGGGGTGATCTGAGTCAGTCTTGTCGCCAAGCAGTTTGTATAAAGCGGTGCAGTGCTGACGGGCGGCGTGTAGCGCGTCCGCTGCTGTGCGATTTGTCTCGGCTTTTGTGTCAATCAGTCGGCACACGGATCTCAGCGTCAATGCTGATTCGTGTGCGCGGGTAAAAACGGGGGCGTTAGATTTTGAGCGTAAGCTGTCGATCGACTCGATAAGTCGATTTTCGTATTGTTCGATTTTTTCGACCGGATCTTGTTGATCCGTTGATCCTGATTGTTTTGTATTCGACACGATAACGCCCGACAGGTGATTCCCTGCGGGCTAAGTTACCTGTTAGGTGATTTTGTAGTCAATACCTGTTAGGTGATTTATTTTTGTTTGATCACTTTTCCGGTATCTAAAACATATTTTGTTACGTTGCACACAATATTTTTTGAGTCGGCAGCGGCAATCTTATGCAGTTGTACAAGCTGGTGTGCTTTAGCTGTAAAAATGTCTGGTTGCCATGTGACCTGTTTTTGTGATTGTGCATCGACGATGCTGTCGATCTGTAGCGTGTGATGCACAAGAGTTTTGCCAAAGCTGTTTTTAAAATTGAGATCTAGCTCGATGCCGATGATCTGGTGCTCAGTTGGATTGATGATCTCAGCATCAAACGTCGTGACGTACAGTGTTGTCGATCCGACCGTGCCCATGTCTTTGCGATACAAATCAGGTGATGTACACGACACACGGGCTGCATGTGTCGTGCTGATGCTGATCAACAAAATGCTGATAATTCTAAGGGCTATCATGTGTGTCGGTGCTCGGTGGTAGCATTGCTGTGACGACGTAAAAATCATGGCTCATCTCTACTGATACTCGTTTTTTAGAGTCATCGAGTAGATCAATTGTGCATTGATTGCCCTGTATATCTATGCACTCCCCAAGCAGCGGTGTTTGCCCTGACTCTCCAGTGATCAGCACAAAATCTCGATTCTTTGGTTGCTGTTTTGAGCAGCACAGATACCAACCAACTCTGACAGCATTGCCAAAGCTAGATTTTTCAACAATATAAACAACACTATTAGTCTGTGCATTTGGCACTTTTACAAAACAGATCTGCTGATGTGTCGTAATGACTGCACCGTGACCGTTTTCCGTCGGCATGATTGCTCCAATAACAGGGACATAACGCAAGTGTGCGTCAACACTTAACGCACTGGTTTGCACGTCGTCCATCAGTGCGACATCTGCCGTCGTTCTGATGGGTTGATCCATCGCATACTCAGCCAAATCAAAGGCTTTTTCAAACTTTCTGGCGAGCTGATCGCCAATCCGCTTTTTTGCGTTCGCGCTTAGATATTGATTAAGCAAGTTGTAGGACATCTCTAATCGTTCGGCTGTTTTGGTGCGTGATCCAGCTCTCTCGATCAGGATCAGCGCGTTAGTTAAACGGATATTGTAAATGTCCATTGTGGAGCCTTTGGCTGCTGCGTTACGACAGGATTGTATTTTGCACTTATCACCCGTTGGGTAAATTACCTGTTGGGTGTTGTTTTTAGTTACCTGTTGGGTGATACTCGCCAAATCTTCAATCTGTGGCGTGTGTCTGTCATGCAAGATTTCAGTGTGTTTTATAAAGGGTTGTGCGCCAATGATCGCGATCATTTCTGTGTCGCGGCAGGGGTGTCTAAAAAATATATCGAGGCTCATTTGCTGTATCGCTCAAAAAAGCCAACTCCAGCAACCATGCAAAAACTCGCAAATGCATCCGGTGGGAAGTTGACTTATCTAGGGTTGTTGCAGTGGTTCTATCCTGAGCCACAAGCAAATGATCTAGCAGTTTGAGTTTTTTATACACGATTAAAAGGGACGAAAATAATCATGAAAACATTCAGCGAGCGTGCTCAAGATTGTGCGCTGTCATTGTCTACAGCGTTATTTGTTGCGTGTAAAGACAAGCGCGGCAGCATTGGTGCTATCTGTGAGCTGTACGCGCTAAAGGTGCCGACGCTAACAAACAAGCTCAATCCGGCATGTGATACGCATCACTGCAATCCGTCGGACATCGAGGCTGTGCTCGCATACACAAAAGATCCTAGGATCATGGATGCTATCTGTGCTGCGCATGGATCTGCGGCATGGTATCCAATCCCCCAGCTCGATGACGGTTCGGGCGTCGAGCTGTTTGCAAGCTATGGCGACTTGGCAGAAAAGTTCGGAAAGCTGGGCAAGCGGCTTTTTGAATCCCTCGAAGATGGTGAGATTGATGACGATGAGCTGGATATGCTGATCAAGTGTGAGGCTCAGATCCATACAGCTACAGCGGCATTGATTGCTGCTGTACGTCGTAAGCGTGGGGAGTCAATTTGATGGCTCGATATAAACCGCCACTCGATAAAGAGACAGAAAAAACACTATTGGATTTTTGGGAGTCTTGTTTGCCGATGCAGCAAGATCATCACTTTATCAATGATGTCAAAGGATTTAGTGATGGGTTTAGGGTTGTCCCGCAACAAATGGATGTCAGTGTCGAAGGCGTTGATCATGACGTTAGCGGCTTTGCAGTTGCTCAACTGCGAAATAAGCAAGGCGATCTGTGCGGGCTGGTGCATCTTGGTGATGGTTATCATGCCAAGCCAACTTATGAAAACATGGTATTTGCACCAAAAGGGTTTGCTCGTGGTGGCTTGCTGCTCGGTGATGTGAGTGCTCCCGTGTATTGGCTTTGTGAGACAGTTGCTGATGCTTGGGCAATTTTGCGCAATGCGACAACGCCGACCAAAGTCCTGATTTACTTCCAAAAGCGCAATCTTGATTACATCGTCAAAGCATACAAGGGCGATCTTTTAGCAATTCCGGCGGATCCTACTGATCGAGCAGTGATGCAGCCTGATGACATTGATCAGCGGCTTGTGCAAGTGGTCACTTTTCCTGTGCGTCCCTCTGTTGCTCTTGCTTTTGATGTGGACATCACGCCCGTGGTGGACGGGCACAATAACAAGTATATCCGGTATCTCCCCCACACCCCCTCTGTGAGTGGCAGCAGCGATCCAGCGTTTTTTGGTAAGTGGCACAGCAGCGATATGCTGGAGCACATTTATTTAATTTATGGCACAGATACATGCTGGGACAATCTCAACCGGATGCAGATGCGACTGTCACATCTTAAACATGCCGTAACAACGGATGTTTATAAGGAGTGGGCAGAAAATCCTGCAAGAAAAACTGTCAAAGCATTGGTTTTTGATCCGTCGTGCAATCATCCAGCAAATACAATCAATCTGTTTGCAGGATTGCCAGATCTGCACAAAAGCACAAATCATTTGCCTAAATTATCTTGCGATCGCATCGTCAATCATGTGCGCTCTCTCTGTGGGGGTCGGGGGGATGAGTTTGATTATTTGATTAAATGGCTCGCATATCCGCTGCAAAATTTGGGCGCGAAAATGGATAGCTCTGTGATCATGTACGGATCTGAGGGCTACGGTAAGTCGATATTGTTTGAGAAGGTTGTCGGGAAGATTTACGGTGAGTATGCAATTACGATTGGTCAAGCTCAGCTCGAAAGTCAGTTTACTGGCTGGCAATCAAGTAAGCTGTTTGCGCTATGTGAGGAAGTCGTCAGCCGTGCTGAGCGTAGTCAACATAAAGGGCAGCTCAAGCATTTAGTGACTGGATCGACGATCATGGTCAACGAAAAAAACATGCCATTGCGTGAAGAACGTAATCATGTCAATTTTGTATTTTTGTCTAACTCAACAGTGCCCCTTGAGTTGGATATGGGTGATCGTCGGTATCTGGTGCTGTATAACGACAAAGTGCCTCCAGCTCAATATTTTAAAGACTTGTTTGCTGAGATCGAAAACGGCGGGATATGTGCATTTTACGACTATCTGATGTCAGTTGATCTGACCGGATTTGATGAGCATACGCGCCCGCCACTTAACGCGGACAAGCAACATTTGATTGATGCGAGTTTGCCTAATCCTGTTTTGTTTTTTAATGAGTGGCGAGCTGGTGAGCTTGAATTGCCTTACAGCTCTTGTGCTAAAGCGGATCTGTTTACGCTCTATCGACGGTGGTGTACTGCTCGCAACGAATATCCCAAACGGGATCGTGATGTGACTGCTGAGCTACGTCGATACATCAAGGACGATCGTAAAAACATCGCATATCCGACAGCTAAGGACGTAGTAAAAACGGTGAGGGTCTGGATCACCGATGAGGATCGTGAGATGCTGGCAAACACAAGTGATGGGATGGTCAAGCTGCAAAATAAAATCAATCGGTTTGCACTCGATGTTAAACCTAAGACGATGGATATGACGCCATGACAGCAGATATGACAGCAGGAATGACGCTAGATTGTTTTGTCAATCAAGCATATGACAGCAGTGACAGCAGACAAGCAACCATCTCATGTGTGCGCGTGCGTGTGTGCGCGTGTATGCACTTATTATGTGCTGTCATATGTGTCATAGGTGTCATACACACATTATTAGTAATAAAAAACAAAAGGTTAGTTAATGACAGTAGGTATGACAGCAAGTATGTATTTTTGCATTTTGCTGTCATGTTGTTGGATTAAAAGGAGTTTTGATAATGAGTGAGATGTTTTTTAGTTTGGCTGATGGTTGTGCTCGACCCGACATGTTTGCAGCAGCTCAGTCGTTTGCTCAGCTCAAGGGTTTGCCTTACTGGGTGTATGTCTACATGTCTGGTGATCATCGTGCATTGGCTCGCATCGAGCAGCTCTTGCTACAGATCGTCCAGATCGCATATCAGCAGCTCAAGCCAAAATATCAGGCTGCTGTGGTGGCTGTCGTAGTGCAAGAGATCCAGCATCCGATCACTGTGCGTCCGTGGTCTGGTCGTCAGCGTGCTGCATCCGTCGAAATAGCTCGACAAACGTGGTCAAATAATAATTTTTGTGCTGTTGTTGATTCGCTAATTAAGCTGATAGATCAAGCATTTGATCAGGCTCAACGATTGATCAATCAGCAGGTGCTCGAAGTTAAATCGTTATGACCTGTTGACAATGGGACAAAATCACCATACTTTTTCCCAAAATGTCGAAGCTCACCTGAAAGATCTGGTGGGCTTTTTTTTGTCTGTTTGGGCGCTGATCTGCTGCGTGATCAGTGCCCTTTTTTATTGGTGGCGTCCATGTATCAGGTTGGTGATCAAATCAATGTCGGTCACTTGGCTGGAGTTTGGACGATCACACACATGCTACTCGGTCGCATGATTGAGATCCGGCAAGGTGATGTGTCTACTCACGTCTATCTCAGCACTGTGCGTCGGGTGAGATGATGGCTAAAGCTCCAAAGCGACCATGTGCAAAAGCTGGATGTCGTGAGCTGGTCGATAGCGGTTACTGTGTCAAACATACATCGAGCAAAACAAACTATGACCGACTGCGAGGGTCATCGAGTGCTCGGGGTTATGGTCATCGCTGGCGTGTCTATCGAGATACATATCTGACAGATCATCCGCTGTGTGTGCGTTGTCAGTCTCCGGCTACGGTCGTCGATCACATTGTCCCTCATCGTGGTGATAACGATGTGTTGTTTTGGGATGCTGATAATCATCAGGCGCTTTGTGCTACTTGCCACGGTCGCAAGACAGCAACTCAGGACGGCGGTTTTGGCAATCCAATCAGCCAAAAAAGCAGGGGTAGGGGGTAAAAAAGTCCAAAAAACACTATTGGATTTTTGGGAGTCTTGTTTGCCGATGCAGCAAGATCATCACTTTATCAATGATGTCAAAGGATTTAGTGATGGGTAGGGCTATATCGTGACTGGGAAAC
>OGVK01000065.1_pt1 | contig 13555 bp, 23 predicted proteins | sample 1575721 | NCBI WGS metagenome assembly OGVK01 (sample SAMN07581521, study PRJEB24739) | freshwater metagenome | place: Singapore | collected 2015-01 | reverse complement strand
ACAAGTTTGCCGGTCAAAGTAGCCATAAATCAATCGTTTATTTTCAATGCAATTTAAAAAGAAATACGGCTCAATCGCACATAAAGAAACAGGAGTACAAAGGCACCAACTAAAACGTATGGAGTTATGTCTTTTTTAGTGACTTCCTTTGTCTTATATTCAGTCCGTGTAATAAACCTATCACGGTAAATATATACTTGCTTTGCATCGCTTCTTTTGAACGCCGCAATCGCCCTAATTTTGCCCGATTTTGATTCAACTGATACTTTCCCTTGACCTGCTGTTAATTGTCCGTAAAACGCCATTAAAACACCCGAAGAATCGCACGGATTTTCAATGTAAAAAGTATCCACCACAGCAGGCAGCCTTTCAATAATAATTTCCTTTCGGATTGAATCTTTTTGCGTGTAGCTTTTTTGCTCTGCAATTTTTTGCTTGGTCTTACAAGACAAAAACCCTGCTGTAAGCAAGGTCAGTAAAATGATTTTTTTCATTGGTAGATTAAATTAAAACATAGCCGGCTGAATCAACCTTCTTTGCTGTGTGTAATGCTTGCAATTCTTGAATGCTTTTGCCAAATGATTTTTGGAAATGTGGCGCATCAACAAACTTCCATTCGCCACCCCAATCCCAACCGTATTTTTTGAAAATAGAAACGATTTCTTGCCATTCGGATTTTCCGTCTTTGTCGTAGTCGGCTTTGGTATCCCAAGAAGCAATTTTGCCGTCAACGATTAAAACAATATCAATAGCCAATCCGTAATTGTGGTACGATTGGCCACCTTTGGCGTTTGTTACTTTTGCGCCTGCTGTTGTACGGCCTTTTGCGTAAAGTTCGTCTTGTTCTTTAAACGTGCGAAGCGTGTATGCAAACCTGCAAATTGCCCGACCTGTTAGCGCAGTTGTGATTTCAGTATAAATCTTATCAACTTCTTGCCGTAATTTCGGATGTAGTAATTGTATGCGTTGAAGTGTTACACCGTCCTTCATTATTTTGCTCGGCCTTTTTTCAAATTATGGTTTTCCTCGCGTAGTTCCTGAACCTCAATCCGTAGCTTGTCAACTTCGGTCATTAATTCGTTCACTTTTTGCTCCAATCTTTCGGCTGTATTTTGCCAAATTTCAATGGCTTTTTTTGTGTTTTCCAGTTCGTTACCCGATACCTCAACGTTTTCTCGCTTCCGGCCGAATATCCAAGTAAGCAAAGAACCTATGCCGGCCGTTGCACTTGGAACAATTATATCGTTAATTTCCATTTAGTTGTTGAATCTTATTTGACACCTCTAAAATAGCACGAAAATAAGTAAAATCTGAATCTTCGTCCGTTAAATATGTTACCCCTTCATTGACGCAGGTAAAAACATTAAATCCGTCAGCCGAAAGGTCAAAATAACCTTGCGAACGTGTGCGAATTAAATTTAAAATTTGTGAAATAGCCTGATTTGCTTGCAGTTCCCCACCTGAATCCCCTTGAAAACGAGTAACAACTTCTATTCTTGTGGTTGTTTGATTAATATATGACGTCGCATTGAAGTCAGTTTCACGGCTATCAAGCGAATAAACGTAAATATAAGGAAACGTTGAACTTGACGGAACACGATTAAACACAGGCAGCACCGTTGAGCCGATTGTAATTTGGCCTGTAAGCCGGTCAATAATAGCCTTCCGGATAAATTGAATTGATTCGTACATTATCTCGTTAAATTTTTAAAGTGATTGTTTACACGTTGCTCCAATTCGTCAACCTCTTTGCGGATTGAATTAAAAAAGAATGGCCGTGCAGGTAAATGAACACGGTCTTGGCTTTTGCCCTTGAATTGCGCAGCATATTCCTTTGGTATTCCCATTGATTCAAGGTCGTGAAATGAAACCATTCTGCCTGTCCCAAATTCAACATATGGAGAATATGGAGCATTTGAACGAATAGCAATTGCATCGCCTTCCCTTCCGTAATTTATATTCAACGACAAATTACCAGTATCAACTTTTGCAGTAACAACAGCACGGTTTACAGCATAGGCAGCAGTCTTTGCTAATTCATCTTGGAATCCATTTTCGGAATAGGATTTTAATTCCTTAACCAAATTTTTAATACCTGCCAATGATTCCTTTTTGATTCTAATTTTCATTTGCTATGGAAGTAATTTTAGCCTTTGACCAAAAATTCTCAACTAATTGGAAAGCCGAATTTAGCCGGTATTCAACGTTGGAGCCTTCAATTTGCAATACGTCTTCAAACTGAATTAAAAATGCAGTTTCCTTGCGTAGCGTTAATTCTACTTCTGTTTCTTTTAATCGTATGCCATTCTTTGCAGAAATGTCGCCTGAAACCTCTTTTGCTTGGCACCAATAAGTTCCTACGGTTGCCTTTGTTGAAGTCCAACCACCGTAACCGTCAGCCGTTTTTGTCAGCCGTTTTACGATAATTCTTTGCTTTAAAATTGATGCGTCCATTTATACAAATACGTTACGGTATCCTGAAAGAATTGCTTTAAAATTTGAATCCAAAGTGGAAACGATTGTGCCAGTAACAAAGTCGGTACGGTTGTCGTAAAGCGTTGACACCATTTGCATCATAACTTGCTTCAATAGGCCGTCCGTCATTCCTGTTGTGGTGTAATTGATTTGAATTTTTTTGCCGAATCCTGCGTTCAATACCAAAGTTTTGTCAGTAATGCCAAGCAATTCGTAAGCAGTAGTTGCCACGCCGTCAACCGTTACTGAAATAACATTACCAACAGGACCAAAAGGCAGGTCAATAATCCCGTCCAAAGATTCATCAACGTAATATGTTCTCTCCTTGGCAACAAAATCACGACTACAATAGTTTTCAGCCTGTATGCGAGCCGATGTTATCATCAATCCAATTAAATCATCATCGGCCGTTGTGTCAATGCGAACGTAATTTTTTACCTCCGATACGCTAATCAATTCTGCGCCGGTTGTTTCGTCAATCTTAATTTGTACCATTGTTATTTGGTTTTACGCTTTGAAACTTTTTGCTCTTTGGTTTCAATAGCCGGTTTTTCTTCCTTTTCTTCGGCCTCCATTTCTTCAAGTTCTTCGATTGTCTTTTCTTTTAGTTCAAATGCGAATCCTCTTGAATAATAAAATGCGGCCAATTCAGGCTTGATTTCAACTATTTGGCCGGCTTTGTGGTAAACTTTACCGTCGAAAACCGTCTTTTGCATTAATACTTTTGTCATAATAAATGATTTTGGTTGGACAAATATAAAAAGAAAAGCCACCCAAAATTGAGTGGCCTTCTTTTCATTAACCCTAAACCCTAAAACTATGCTGTTTCAAGGGCAGCCATATCAGTTGAGAATGTACCTGCAACGAATGCCAATGGAGAGTAAGTAGTCAATGCTACACGCTCAACCAAACGAACTGTTACAAATCCATCACGAACGTTAGTGCCGTCCTCACGGAAGAACTCTAATGAAATGTTCTCACGAACCCATAATTGCGTACCTGTTGCGAAGTTACCGATTAAGTATTCGCCGGCAGGGATTGCTGTGTTAACGATTACAGGAACTCCCAAGAATTGTGGTTGTAATCCCATATAAACTTGCTCTTGCAAGTATTCGTTAGTCGTAGATTTTAACAAGATAATTTTGCTAAAATCAGTTGGGTTCAACATAATGTAGTCAGGACGGTAGTTAACCAAAGCTAATTGGTTGATTGCCGCTGTGATTACGTCGAATTGGTTTGCTGCGTTAACAGCACCTGCAAATGCACCTGCTGCGAAGTCAGTAGCAGAAGTCATCAAACCAGTTAAGTTTGGAGCAGTTCCGTTACCTGAAATTAATTGAGCATCTTCAACCGTCAATAATTTCTCCGGCGCACGTGCTGCCAAGTAAGAAGTTAATTGAGGCGTGTCAGCCAACATTTCCTCTGAAATACGGAAGTAAGTTCCGATTTTCTCAATGTTAACCGAAGTAGCAGTCAAATCAAAATCAGATTCGCCTAATGTAGCACCTTCTGCTTTTGTAGAAGCACCGTTGTCATACGCTGATTCTTTTACGAAACGGATTACATCCGAAGTAGAAGCACCAACTGAAAGCAATTGACGAACGTGAACCGGACGAGTTGGGTCATACTTGATGCCTGCAACACGTTGTGCCGGAATAACTTCGCCTGTAAAGCTGTTAGCAGTTGTCATATCGCCAGCCTTCACGATTAACTTAGCTGAACGAGATTCCCCCTTTACTAAACCTTCTAATGCACCACCTTTCAAACCTTCTACCAAAGCAGATTTGAAGTCACGAGCCGAAGCACCGCTTGCTGTCTTCTTAGCTGCAACCTCTGCTGCATCTAAACGTGAATGGATTTCTCCAAATTTTGCCTCCAAGTTTTTGATTTCGCCTTTCAAAACTTCATCAGCTTTGTTCAATGCGTTGTCTGCTGCTTGGCCTTTTGCTAACTCAATCTTTGAGTCGATTGCTGACGATAAATCGTCTAATTGTTTTTTAATATCCTCTGACATCGTTTTTTTTGTTTAAAATTTTGATTTTAAGTATTGAAAAATCTCTGAAATATCTTCGCCCTTTGCTTCCGGCTCCGTGGTATCTTCTACCGGCGGAGTGGTTAATTTCACAAATAGTGATTTTAACTTCATCAATTCTGCTTCAATTGCATATCCAAGTTCGTCTGATACGTTTTCCTTCTTAATTACCCTGTTCAGCGCATCAAAACGTTTTGCGTACAAATCCGTGTCCAACTCGCCCTTTGCGTTTGTGATTAACGCCATTGGGTTTGCTGCCAATGTTACGCAAGAAATTTCATATAATTTTACTTCCTTCAATAAGCGCACTCCGTCGTTTGTGTATTCCTTTTGAATAGGCATAATACCTACTGAATTTTCATTCAATACGCCTGATTTCATAAGTAATAAAACGTCCTTGCCTAATGTAGTCAATGGAACTTTTGCTTGGAATTTTAATCCAATTTCGTCTTCCATTAAAACTTCAAATTTGCCTAACGGTTGGTCAATACGGTGTTGGTTTACATAACGCACACGCAAACCGTTTTCCATTAATGTTTTAGTGTAAGCACCTTTGACGATAATATCGCCGTCTGAATCCACGTTTCCAAAAATGGAACCATAACCTTCTACGATTCCTTCATTTTCGTCAACTAAATTTGGGTCAATCCCTACGCCTTTAAAAATCATATTCATTTCGTTTGTTCAAAATTAGTGATTTGTTTCATTGCTAATCAACAATCTCAAAATTATTTATTAGGCTTCCGGCAATACCAAATCCAATTGAGCGTACAGGACCACCAATGACCTGCGCTTCCGGCTTTGGAATAAACGTACACCGGCACCGGCAATTGATTACATTGCTTGCTGATGCTGAACGGTCGCCCGGCATAAACAATGATTCACCGTTTACAATAAATTTTTGATTCTCCGGTATTGTGGTGCCATTAACAGCCAAATGCCAATCACGGACACGGTCGTCTTTTGCTGAATACCAAGTTTTTATTAAATCGCGGCCATTAAATACACTCTTTGCTGACTGCCAGTTGCCAAAATTGGCTGCGTAAGTTGATTCAGTACGGACTAAACGTTTGGCTTGATAATTAGAATACTTGGCAAATTGTCCTCGTAGAATACGGCCTGAAACTGCTTCGTTTTGAACGTTAAATTCAGGGTCGGCCATTAATTTTTTAGTGACTGCAATTAATGTTTTCTTTGCTGTTCCTGAAACCAATGTAACACGTTCAGCAGCAACCTGACTGCCAAGGTAGGCAAATGCCTGCGCCCATATTTCGCCGAATACGGATGTGTCAAGTTTTGGCGTAAATTGTTCAAAACTTTTTGCGTACCATTTTGCAAAGTCCATTGCAATATCTGAATACAGGCCAATATACAAATTCTTTAAGTCGCCAAATTTGAAGAATCCATTAACGTCTTCTGAATCCATTTTTCCGCCTTGACTGATAAACATTTTGGCAGCATTGTCGTATTCTTTTCGATAGTAAGCGTACCAAATTTTTTCTTGGCGTTTTTCGGCTGCACGAAGTTTGCGTTCAAACATATCGTTGAACGTTTGTTCGTATGATTTTATTTCCAACTCAAAGCTATTTTGAGCCATTTTATTCTGATTTTAAATTGTAGTCAACATCAAATGACTTTGGGTTTTCTATGCTGTCAATAGAAATTGAAGACGGTTGCAAATTTGCCGGAATGTAGTAGTCATTCATCATATCGTTTTCTTCGTCACGGCCGTATGACATTGCCTCACGTTTTTCGTTTGGTGTTATCCACCAAGCAGTATTCATTTGGGTCACTACCTTGTCTTGCTCCTCCTGCAATTCGCTGATTACCGAAAAGTCAAAATCAAGGTATAAATCCTCGCCATACATTGGCACCAACCAACGATTCAAGTCGTCGCGGATTTTAATTAGTTCCGGAATAACTGCGTTTTGATACAAAGCCTTTTTCGCCTCTTTAACGTTGTTGAACGTAGAAGCATCCGTATTATTAAGCAAAGAAACAGGAACGTTATAAATGTTGCAAAGGTCTTTAATTGAAGCGTTGTATTGCTCAATCAAACCTAAATCAGTAGCCGTCAATCCGAAGTTAACCCATTCCAAAGCAGTTGGCGTGATAATAACGTCGCCTGCGTTTTGGCTGCCTCCGTATTGCTTTTTGAATTTTTGCTTTAAAGCGTCGGCCTGAACCGAAGACATCGTTCCTTCTTTATCAATCAGCATACCGCGTGCTGTTTGATTTTGCAGGTATTTTACACCTGAAACCGTAGCTTCGTTGTTGGCAGTTAAGACCCTGAAACCTGCCTTCAATGGCGATTGACCGTAAAGATTTGAGCCTGCTGAATTGTATTCAGGATTGAAATCTTTAATATGGCATATGCTTTCCGGAGCAATGGTTTCCGTTGGATTAAACTCTAATTTGTAACCGGCAATTGGATTCAAATATCCACCTGAAACAATCTCAACCAAATGGCTTGGAAGTACGTGCATTTCTGTGTATTTCCCTGCGTTTGGTCCACCGTCGGGACCAAGACCCCAAATGTAACGGTTGCCAGTTAGCTTTCCGAAAGCAATTAAGTCAGTAATGAATGAAGCATAAGATTGGTATTGATTTGGATGCGTAAGCAATTTTTCAAGTGCAGGAACATCGGCAATTTCAAACGTTTTAGATTTCAGCAAATTAGCTTTAACGAGTGCGTTTCCGTCCAATGTGCCGGCTGTCATTGCCTTGTATTGCTTAAAAGTATTATTTGACTTTACCTTATAAATTTGAAACGGAACCGTTGATGCTGCCTTTGTAATTAGGTTAACAATTGAATAAACCGTTGCGTTGCGCTGATAGCCGTCTTGGATAAATTGCGCATTGTTTTCAGGATTCCAAACAATAGATGACCCGAGCCATTGGTAAACTAATTTATTGTATTCGGGATTTGATTGAACAAGTGCTTTAATAACGCCTTGACGGACTGAATCTAAAAATGATGCCATTTGCTTCGATTAATTTTTTCCAAAAATAAGAATTTAAACGACATAGAAGTCGTTACGCTTTTTGTATCTTGAATAAACTGCGTAACGCAGCGCATCCATTAAGTGATTATGCTTGTCGATTGGAACATTGATTATGGTTTCATCCTTCCTTTGCTCCCAAAAATAAAACTGTTGCTCCTTCTTTAAATTCTCGCTTTCACTACTGATTATTACGTCAAACTCCTTTAATAAACTTATTCCGGCACTCACTGAACCTTGTCCTTTTGTTGCCTCCTTTGCTGCCACATCCATTTGCCTTAACTCCATAATTGATTTCGGCTCGGCTGCATCGCAGTAAATCAAATTTTGATTGATTTTTTTCTCCTTTAAAAACAAAGCAATATCCCTGTTGGTCATTCCTTTGCGATAACATATCTCGTGGACATAAAGTTTATCACCAATTTTAGAAACCTCAACAATTGCCGTAGGGTCTTGCGAAAAACCAAAGTCAAGTCCGTAAATAACGTAGTCGCATTCAGGAAATTCGGCTCTTGGTATTTGTTGCCAGTTGGTAAATATTTGCCGTTCTGAAAATACTGCTCTTTTGCCTTCGCCATAAACACGCCAATAGTCAGGGTCTTTTGCACGCAGCCTTTCAATTTCGGCAACCAATTCAGCCGGCAAAAATTTGTTGTCTTTGTAAGTCGTTATCCAAGTGTCGCAATCATCACGTTCAATTACTTCGTCATAAATCCAATGGACAGGGTCGGAAGGGTTAAAGTCGCAAATCATTTCGTCAGTTGTACGCATAAGTAATTGCCGGAAGTCTTCAAAGTCAAGTTCGTTAACCTCATTGCAGTAGCATATATTTCGTTTCCGTCCACGAATTTTTTGCGGCTCATCAACTGATAAAAATTCAACCGTGTGCTTACCGTATGTGTAAGTGTTTTCTGATTTGTTATGTTGCCCAACGTACAGCAACCCAATAGAATCAAGTATGGTAAAAAAGTCACGCATAACTGAACCTTTTAACGCAGGCAAAGTCTTACGAACGATTGAAATAGTAAGTGGTTTTGTTGACGTGGTTAACTTATAAACCAAGTATTGGCACAACGCATAGGTTTTCCCTGAACGTGTGCCTCCTTGGTGGACTTTAATCCTTTTTTCGGACTTTAACGTTTGATAAAATTGTACGTTACATTCCTGCTTTACTCTTGTTCGTTTGCCGGTGTCCATTCAATTAGCTTTGATTCAACCGGTAAGTCGTGCATAACTTCCGTACGCTCAACGTAGTCGCGTTTCTTACCTTTTGTTTTTAGGTAAAAAATTGTAGCTGTGGTATTCCCGTCTTTTATTTGACGATGCAATTGGCTTTCAGCAAAGTCAAGTGCAATCTCTGAAATATCATCAATTACCTGCTTATAAGCAGGGTCTGTATGATACCATTCGTAGTGTGTTTGCCGACTAATTCCAACCGCTTTGCACGCAGAAGTAACCACACCAAGTGATTTTTCCATAGCGTCAATCATTGCAGTCTTTTTAGTCGGATTTTGTTCTTTTTTCTTTGACATAAAACTATCTTATGTAAGAAAGAAATTCATTTCTTGCGTCTTGGTCTTCTTTAAACAAGCCTAATAATTTTGTAGTAGTAGTCCAAGTGTCGTGTTTTTTAACACCTCTCATACTCATACAAAGGTGCTGCGCCTTCAATGATACTGCAACCCCTTTTGGATTAAGTTCCTTTTGAATTTTTTCAGCAATTTGTGATGTGATTCTTTCTTGATTTTGGAATCTATTTGCAAATAAATCAACGGTGCGTGCCAATTTACTCAACCCAACAATTTTCTTATCGGGAATGTACGCTACGGCGGCTGTTCCAAAAAATGGTGCAGTATGGTGTTCGCATAAAGAGTAAAAAGGAATGTTCGTTTGAATAATCATTTCGTCCGTTCCTTCGGCATCAAATGAAGTGAAATTAAACTCCTTTGGTTGCAAGAACTCACGCATAAATTTTATATATCTCTTTGGTGTTTCTCTTAATCCTTCACGAGTTGGGTCTTCACCCAAGTATTGCAAAATTCTAACAAAATTATCTTCAACCGGTTCCTCTTTTTCTTCCCACGGAAATACTAACCATTTATCTTTCAATTCAGGCTCTGTCTGCTTATTGAATAATCCAATAAAAGGTTTGTTGTATTTCTTGTACTCTTGCTCTGTTTTACCGCTGTCAATTAGGTCATCAATAATGACGTCTGCTTCTTCAATGGTGTCAACGGGATTAAGCATTGCTGAAATGTATTGGCCTCCTCTTGGCACGCCATAATACTTCAAATTTTTATCCAAAATTGAAACCCGAAATTTGATTTCATCCCAAGTTATACTCCTGTTTTTTGATTCCATAAGGTTATGTGTAATCGGTGTGAATAATTAAATTTATGCAATTTACAGATTTCTGCTACCTTTTCGGATTTCTGCTTTAACAATTCCTCATTCTCTCCGGCCGGCATTAACCAAACCTTTGATTTTGGTAGTTTTTCTAAACTTAAAATCTCGTTCAAATCTTCTTCGGAGTCAACGACAAATTTGTATTGAGTATTGAATGTCGAAAGCAAATTAAGTACATCATCTTTGATAGCTATTTCATTTGAATTTCCACTTGATTTTAATTTTGGAGAAACGTTCCATTGTGAAACCAACTTCAACATACTTTCGTTCGGCTTGATTGTGCCGTTTGTTTCGATTTCAATAAATGGATTGATTTTCTTTTCATTTATTAAGTAATAAATAAAATTCACGATACCTGCTTGCTGCATTAACGGCTCTCCTCCTGTGATAATTAAATGCGCACCTTGTCGCAGTTCATTTAATAACTCAACATCCAAGACTTGGTCAAATTCCTTTTGCTTTCCCTTCAACCAAACCTCGATTGAATCGCACCTCCATTTGGCTCCATTATGAAGTTCTCCATCGAATTGAGTTCCCATACCTCCACACATTAGATTGCACCCTGAAAGGCGAAGGAATACAGCTCTAACTCCCATAGTTTTACCCTCTCCTTGAATAGAGTAAAACTGCTCTGATACTGCTAATTTATTGCTCATATATTACGTTTGACGATTTGGTTTCTCTTAACTCAATTTTACTAATTGGAAGTTTGGTTTCGTTTTGGATTCTTGTGAACAACCAAACAGCCATATTTTCAGCCGAAGTAATAAATGGCAATTTTAAATAAGGCTCATTTGCTAAATCTAAAACCTCGCAAAGCGAATCTTTTTCATAGAGTAGAAACCAATGGCAATGTTCTTTGATAATTGGCTCTACTAATTTATCGATATCACTGAACAAGCAAGTGATGCCTCCTTCATTTACTTCTCCAAAAGTAAAATGGCATACAACATCGTAAGTATGGCCGTGAATCCTACCACATTTTTCTCCTCCTGCCGGATTTCTATGTGCTGCGTAGAAATGATAATTTTTTTGAATCTTCATTTTATTTTTGATTTCCTGCATATTGTGAATAAATTTTTAAACTTTCCTCGCAGGCTAATGTAAGAATCCCATTATGTTCTAAATTTTTAGGAACACTTTGTTCAGGGAAAAATTCATTTCTTACATCAAGCCATTTATTACTTTTTTCATTAATAACTTCCTTTTTTAAGTCTTTAATATGTCGTTTGCCAACAGAAGTTTCAATCATTCCAAATCTAATTCCTGAAATCCAAGAACTCGAATCTGCTGATGAACAAAAATTCAATTCTTTAAGTTTATTTTTTTCTGTGCAACCTAATAAGTGAATATCGATGCTTGGTTTTTTATTTTTAATGTAATAAGCTATTCTATTCAAGTAATCCTTTTTTTGATTGAATCTTAATTCAGGAACAGAAATTGCCATATAGTCTGAAAATTCAATCATCCTATCCAATCCTTTTTGTCCGTCTTCTAAATGGAAAACATTAACTACCCGATTTTTAACCTTATCTCGCATTTTCATTCTAAATTCCCACGCTTTCTGAACGCCTAAAACTTTTTGGCAATCAACTTCAACCATTGTTCCTTGATAACCTTCATTTAAAACAAAATCAGTCAAACATTCATACCAACGATTGATATAGTTTTCGTCTTTTTTACCTTTTAATGCACCGAACATTAAAGTAAAAAGTCCTGAATCTAAAATATAGTGTTCGTATTTAGAAGAAACATTTTTTATGATTTTTTTATTGTCAAATTTTCCTGAATTGAATGCTTTGTAAACAAATGGAAATGCAGTGCCAAGTCCATAATTGCTTCCGCCTGCAATAGTAGAAATTGCGTGAGAAACGCTTTCGGTAGTAGCAAAATGTACTTTTATGTTAGATTGATTGTGTACTATCATAGTTCTACTCTTGCACCTCCTGTTGATTCTTCCCAAATTTCGCACCAAATCATCCCGTCAATTGCAGCAAATTCTAAAATCTCCTTAGCAATCATTTCGCAAGACATTCCGTTGAATATACAAGGACTTCCGTATGCCTCTATCAAATAATCTTTTAATTCATCCCTGCAAATGAAAATTTCTTTTTCGCGATTCAGGTCGATTACTTGGTAGCCGGCTTTTAAAACAAAAGTATGCCGATGTGGATACTTTAAAAATTCTACCTGCTGGGGAGCGTTTTCGTAAAAATGAAATCCTTCAAATTCAAATTGAACTATTACGGTTGCTTTTGTTTTCATAATCCTAATAAATTAAAAATAATTTGTTCTCTACTTCCTGAATGGTGCTTGAAAGCTTCAATTACTTTGTCGTAATCTTCTTGGCTGTACTCTAAAATAATTTGAGTTTTTGATTCAACAGCTTCTTCTTCTTTTGGAGTTTCTTCATTGAAAAGTCCATCCAAAGTAACATCATTTGCTTGCCAAACGTCTAATCCCCAATCAGCCAATTCTTCCGCATCCCATTCGTTTGCCAACATATCCCAATCCCATTCTCCAAAGCCAACGTTGTCCTTGATAATAAATTGACGTTGCTCGTCAGGTGTTAGGTCGCTTGCCTTAATTACAGGCACCTCTTTCAGGCCGGCTTCAATACAGGCTTTCAAACGCATATTGCCGCCCAAAACAATCATATCGTCATTGACAACGATTGGCCGCAATTGTAACATTTGTGGCAATTCTTTAATTGAATTTACCAGTTTAGCGAACTTGTCGTCCTTGATAATTCTTGGGTTGTTCGGGTTGCTTTTTACAGCCGAAATTTTTACGATTTCAATTTTCATAACTTTTATTTAAACGTTCTTGATGCTTTTCAATTAGGAAATCCACGTATTGTTTTTTGTCGCCGTATTTAACGTGGCATTCACGGCATAATGCCTGTAAATTTTCAATATGGTCGGATTGCTTGCTGCCACCCATTCCTCTTGCTTTTATGTGATGAATATCAGTCGCCTGCTTATCGCACACTTCACAATAAACGAAGTCAGTAAGGTGCAAACCCATTCCTTGAAAATAGATTTTAACGTGCTTTTTCATCCTTGCGTTGCTTGTAAATACGCCAAACCATATAAGCAATAAAAGCCAATTCGCAGATTCCTACGAAAATGGCTTCTTGGATTAACTCTTGGCTTTCTTTGATGCTCATAATTTTACAAACCTAATTTCAAATAATAGCCACCGAAAAGACACGCTGTGTGAACGCAATTGCTTGCGCAAAGTAATTGACGGCAATACCTCAATTTTATTCTTAAACATTCCGACTAAAATCATCCTTTGAATTTTGATAGTTCACGATTAATATACCATTGAGCCTTCTCCAAATCCTGCTTTTTGTTGCCCTTGTTTTCGCAACGTAGGATGTATTTAATAGCATTGCCAAGGCAGAAGCCAAGGCCAAATGATTCAATAACTTCTATGGATTCAATGCCGCCTTTGGATTTGTAATGCGGCGGATGATTGACAAGGTCAATTTCTTCTGCTTTCATTATTGGTATGGTTTATATCCCAAAGGTATGGAAAAAATTAATTGCTTTTAAACCTCAATTTTAATTCCGTAAGAATGGCATAGCAATTCCAACTGCGTATTGAAGCCTGTTGCCCTTAATTCATCCATATT
>OGVK01000064.1_pt1 | contig 13590 bp, 15 predicted proteins | sample 1575721 | NCBI WGS metagenome assembly OGVK01 (sample SAMN07581521, study PRJEB24739) | freshwater metagenome | place: Singapore | collected 2015-01 | reverse complement strand
TCTGTTTCCCAGTCACGATACGATTTTGGATGGGGTTGGTACTCGAGGGGAATATAAACCTGTTATTCTTAAGTTTGTTAATGAGCTATCTGTTAGTCCTGTTACTGGTTTTATTGAAGTACATGCTTTAAACCAAGGAAAATCAACCATGCACATGCTTTAGACCATAAAAAGTGATGAAACACTAGCTTTAGACCAGTCATATCATGAATATCACTTGCTTTTTTGACCACAAATGACTAATCACTACCACAAACCGGATGACTACTTGCTTTTTTCATCTTTTTTATAAGCGCTTTCACTTGATTTACAACTTGTAAACGCAAATGCGATACACAATCCTGCGCATAAAATCAAACTTTTTTTCATAATTTTTTTGTTTATTGAAATTAGACCTTTATACATTTATATATCGTGCGAAATTACAAAATATATCACAAAAACGATTCAACAAACCGCATAAAGTTTGTTAAATCAGACAAATACGCGTATTTTAACAAAAAATGATATATATTTTATTGCTTACAAACAAAAGATTTGCTATATTTGCCAAAGAGATAAACATACATAACAAGACATTTATCGCATTCATTGTTTAACAATAAAAATTACAAGATTATGAAGACATTAGGTTATATTGGAGCATTCCTAGGTGGTGCTCTTGCTGGTGCAACTATCGGTCTTTTAGTAGCTCCTGAAAAAGGAACTGAAACACGTTGTAAAATCACTGACGCTGTTGATGATTTTTGTAAAAAACATAATATCAAACTTACCAAAAAAGAAGTTGATGACCTTGTTGACGATATCAAGGATGCAACTCCTGGAAACGAAGCAGAATAAATATTTATGTTTTCAAACGACAGAAATATAGAAACTATTGGACAATTAGTTGAAATTATCAAACACTACATCGGGCTTCAAAAAGAATACATGAAACTCGATGTAGTTGATAAAATTGTCAGACTGCTAACAGCTATAACAATATCTGCTATTATCGTACTATTGTTGATGCTAGCCTTAATCTATCTTAGTTTTGCATGTGCTTTTGCACTAGCTTCAATCGTCGGAAATGTAATGGCATTTACCATTGTTGGCGGTGGATATGTTCTAGCAGTTATTTTATGTGTTAGTTTCCGTCACAAATGGATAGAGAAGCCGCTCGTTAAATTTTTGGCAAACTTATTTCTAAGTAAATAATGGACAATTTTTTTGAATATAAATCACTTGATGACATCAGAAGACGCAAAGAAACATTGCGTAATGAAATTCAGGAAGATGATAAGAAAATCAAAAATCTATGGGAAGAAATGTCACGCCCATCTGATTTATTTAACAAAAGTGCATCACCTTCAAAACGCATAACTGGTTTGATGAGTACTGGTGCTGCGCTTTTTGACGGAGCTATGCTTGGTTGGAAACTATACAGAAAATTCAGAAAATAAATATCTAGTCTATACAGTTAATACCTCACCATCATATCCAAACTTAACCCCATTTGGCAAACGTTTATTTGCATCTTTATCAAGTCCTATTGAATGAGTAAGATGCGTAAGATAAGTTCTTTTTGCGCCTATCTTTTGTGAAAATGCAATTGCGTCAGCCACCAATTGATGACTATGATGTGGTTTTTCCCATCTCAGAGCATTAACAACAAGCAAGTCTATTCCCTTTAGATATTCCAATTCAGAATCATCAATACTCTTCATATCTGTTATATAAGCAAAATCACCTATTCTAAATCCCAAAATAGGCATCGTATCATGCATTATTCGTATAGGCATAATATCTATATCGCCGATTTTAAAAGCTTGATGCACACGAATGTTATTAATACTTAGCTTTGGAACACCTGGGTATAGTTCATCTTGATTTTCATCTGGAAAACAATATGGCATATTGTGACGCAATCCTTTTGCGACATCTTTTTCACTATAAATCACAATATCTCCAAATCTACAATATGGGCGCAAATCATCAAGTCCCGCCACATGATCATAATGAATATGAGTAATCAAAACTCCATCAATCTTGCGAAAAGGTTGCTTTAGCATCTGCTCGCGAAAATCAGGACCGCAGTCAATCAATATTCTTGTAGATTCTGTTTCTACCAGTGCTGAAGTCCGTAAACGTTTATCATGGCTATCAGTACTTTTACATACTTCGCAATCACACCCAAGAACAGGCACGCCTTGAGAAGTTCCAGTACCAAGTAACGTTATTTTCATCGTATATTAACCTCCGGATTAATTTCTATACCAAACTTATCAAACACATCATGCCTGATAGTCTCGCAAAGTTTTATAATATCCTGTCCAGTAGCTCCTCCACAATTTATAAGTACGAGAGCTTGCTTTTCATGAACTCCTGCATTGCCAAGACGCTTACCTTTCCATCCACACTGATCAATCATCCAACCTGCTGGAATCTTATACAAAGTTTTTGATACTTCATAATATGGCATATTCGGGTATTTACCATTAAGTTCATTAAACTTATCTATGCCAACAATAGGATTCATAAAAAAGCTTCCGGCATTTCCTGTAACCTTAGGATCAGGCAACTTTGCATTACGAATTTCTATAATTGTATCTCTGAGCTCTTTAGCAGTAGGTTCAGATATATTTTTCTCAGCCAATTTACTCCTTATGTTACCATAATCAAGTTTCGGCTTAAATGTATTCTCAAGTTTATATGTTACATAAGTAATAAGATACTTATCCTTCCACTCATTCTTGAATTTACTCTGTCTGTATTTGTATTCGCAATTTTCATTGTTGAATTCGACAACTTTACCAGTAGAAATTTCAACAGCTTCAACTTTTCTTGTATGGACAAAAAACGGTCTGACGACTTTTTGAAAAAATTGAACAAATCCACTAAAATGTCTTCTTGTAAATCCAATTCTAAATTCAACTGTGTTAGCCTCTGCTCTATTTCTAAGCTGTCTATTTCTGACTGTTTCAGCAATTTTATTAATTCGTTGTTGTTCAAAATCAATTGCTTCAATTTGTCTTGTTCTTTCTTCTCTTGGGCTTTTTTCTTCTCTTGGTTCAATTTTATCATTTCTATTATTTTGCTCATTTAATACCTCACTACCATTATTATTATTATCAAAATAGTTAAAAACAAATTTAGAGAAACTATCGAAACCAAAGCTGTCTGTATTTTTATGTTGATTGTTCTGATCTTCATGGTCATTTGTTTTTTTAGCTCTTGGCTCAATAATACTCGCATTTTTTTTCGGTGGTCTGTTATATCTTTCAGCAACTCTTCCTGATCTGTTTTTAAGTAATCTATCAAAGATCTCTCTATGTTCTGCGAGTGCTCTTTTAGTAAACTCTGGATCTCTTTCTCGGTTATTTTTTGGTGGTTCTCTATAAACTCTGTAATCTCTGCCCTCTTCATAAATGTCTCCTTTTAACACTGTTGGCTTTTCATCTGGTGAAAACTTTATTGATATTTGATTTTTTCTAACTCTATTAATATGAATGTTTTTTGATTTTAAATGCTCTATTAAATCTTCTCTGCTGTTTATTTCTTGAACAATTATTTTTCCCAAAATTTCATTTTGTAGTTGTTCGATTTTTGCTCTTTTTTCTTCCGGGATGTTGGTAGGAACTCTGATCAAGCTGTTCTTTTCGTCTTTGTCCAACACTGACGAAAAGCCGTGTTCAAAGTTGTTCTTCTCACAAAAAGCATTGAAAAGATGATGATCTGTGTTGTGGTAGTAAGTTTTGAAGGCTCTGCCGTCTTGTAGAGCGTTAAACGTTGTGTAGTTGAGTTCTAACCTTCCCTTGTCCATATGCTGAACCCACATGATAGGAGGGCGGTTTTTAGGTGGAACACCAGAAAAAAGCACCTCTTCAAAATCTGCGATCATCTTCTGTTTTAAGTTTTCATCTGTGTCGTTTTCCTCGAAAGAGAGAACACCAGTAATATATGGGTGAGCAAATTTTTTAGACTTTATATAATCATTAAAATTCTCAATGTCTGCTCTTGTTGTTGTTGTCATAACCTGAACAAATTTGCGATTTTCTTCTGTGTCCGTAGGTCTAACTCTTAGAATATAATTAAGAGAATGCTCAACATTCTTCTGTCTTTGTTTACCTCCTATCTGTTTGTGTATCATTGGCAGATCCTCTCTTTATTTTTTCGATGTCGTCAACAATCTGATCAAACAAATATGCGAACTGCTCACCATTACCAGACAAAAAATAATCAATATTGGTGTTCATTTTTTTAGCAATTTGATTAATATTGTTAGCAACATTAGATAGCAAAAATAATTGTTCCTTGTCGTCGTTTTTATGTATTCTATTTTTTAGTTTTGTAGTACTTGTCAAAAGTAATTCACGAATGGCAGCAGCTCTTGTTAAATCTAATCTTTTAGTTAATTCGTCAACTTCTGACATTTCTTGATCTGAAAGGCAAAGAGAAACAAAATTTTTTCTCTGGTATTTTTCTTTATAATCACGCATATTCTGTCCTTTTCTTTTAGCTTTTTGATTTTGACCTTAAGGGGGATTGAAGGGGGCGAAGCCACCTCACCAGTAAACAATACGAAGTATTGTGCTAACTGGCTATCTAATACAATTAGTAATACAAAAAAAATAAAAGTCAATCACGAGGGATAATAATTAGGCAAAGTCATTAAAAACCCGCCTAATTAAATTTAATAAAATCACTTAATTAATTTATAACCATCTTTTAAACTAAACCATGTATGCATAAATACAATATTCCTACCAAGCAATTTTTTTATATCAGCCGGTGTTAATGGCTTATCATACAAAACAAAATCAGAAAGAACCTGATAATATGTTTTATCAGGGACACCATAGTGATCTTTCTTCAAAACCTCACCACTGGCAATACCATGAGCAACAATCCCCTCTCCTGACCTATATAAAAAAACTAAGGAACCTTTTTCGATATAAGTCATTTTCTCTTTATAACCATCCTCGAATGTCGCAGCAATACCATTAGAAACCATAAATAAGTCATCATCTTTATCATGGACAATATTAGTATTCACGACATAACAATTAGGATAGATACCAGCATGTAAACCATCATCAGATTGGTTAGCCATATCTTTTAAACTGGTATCATCAAAAATATAACGTTTAAGAAGAAGATAAGTAAGCTCATTACGACTATAACCAGAATTCTGACTGGCAATAGTAAACAACCGATCTTCATCCAAAGTAAGCCTAAGATTCACGGTAGAGGAAATCTGTTCAACAGCATCTTTTTTGTCTAACGATTTTAGAAACGACATACAACCCCCAAGTCAGAGAAAGCATCAGTACACTAACCAGAACATTAGCACAGAGTAGTAATTAGTACAATGAAGTTTCTCTGAATGGAAGAACCCCCAAGAGAGGGCTGTTATCTGATATGGTTAAGGCGATTACTTGACAAGATAAAAGGTTTACTCTGTGAAGAATCAAAAAACCACCCTTGGAGAGGGCTGTTATCTGATATGGTTAAGGCGGTTACTTGACAAAGGAAAAAAACCAGTTAAAACAGAAGAAAAGACAGAACCCCTAATGCTACGGTCGCCAAACTCATCGCATTAGGGGTTCAGGGAAAAGGAACTACTTATGTATAACAACGATAATCAACAAAATTTTGTAAGTCAAATGCCTGTGAAGCCTTACTGCTCTGATGATTTGAGCACTGGACTTCGTATCAGGAAGAAAGAAAAAGCACTGGAAATGCTCTACATACAAGCAAACCAGCCTGCCATCCAAACCTGTTTGCTTTTCGATCTCGATGATGACAACTGTTTCTATAAATTCGAAGATGTCGGGCTTCCTGTACCCCACTTCATAACGAAAAGCCCGAACTCAGGAAGATGCCACTATGGATACATACTTCAGAACGGAGTGTGTAAGACACAACAGGCACGATTAAAGCCTCTAAGGTATGCCGCAGCCATAGAAAACGGTATGGCTAACAAATTAGGATCAGATCCGGGCTACGTTGGACTAATCACGAAAAACCCGCTAAATCCACACTGGTCACCCTACTGGTCTGGGGCTGATCTATATGATTTAGATTATCTCGCCGATTTTGTAGACCTAAATGCTCCTAACCCAAAAGAAAAGAGAGGGCTGGAGTATGGACTTGGCCGAAATGTTAACCTTTTTGACGATCTACGCATGTATGCGTATAGGCACGTTTTAGAGTTCAAAGATTCATCAAGTTTTGACTCTTGGATGCGAGAAATAGAGAACCAAGCCATTAATTTAAATACGTTATGTAATCCTAAAAACTTACTACCGTTTGGAGAAGTAAAGGCAACAGCCAGAAGCATAGGAAAATGGACTTGGAAAAATTTTAGTCGTTCTGCATTCTCCAGCGTTCAAGCTCACCGAGGAAGAATGAATGGTGGAAAGAAGAAAAATAACTATAAAAAACAATCGAATATAGAAGAAATGATCAGGTTTTTAGGAGGTGAAAAATGAGAGTCAGCAGAAATGGGTTAACACAAAAACAACTGGCAGAAAAATTTAACATCTCAGTCACAACAGTCATAAAATACACAGCCATAGAAAGGGAAGAGTATGAATCAAAAGCCAAGGAAAGACGCCTGAAAGCTTACACAATGCGTTCTAACGGCTTTTCTCTTAAAGAGATAGCATTAGAGCTTGGATGCTCTTACAACGCAGCAGCGGCTCTCGTGAAGCGATATAAGCATATAGATATGCTGAAGAACCATTCTGTTGTATAATAAATTTTAGAAAATATAGAAACTGTGGAGGGTTTATGAATTTAGAAACACTATACCATCATGATTTAAAAGAAAAAAAAGAAACAGATTTTTCGTTTTCTATCGAAGAAAGAAAATGGGCGGCTGAGGCAGTAGCCGATTGTTATAAAAGGATTGAAAATGGAACTGCTAAAAAACTAAAAGCAAGGGATTGATTAAATGTATTCAGTAATCACCGCAAATAATACGCTGGATGAATTCGTCGAAGAATATCTTTCTGATGACGATTTCAACCAGTTGATAAGAAAACTTGAAAACATGCCACATACAAGGCCGTACTGGGAAAACACACGCTATAAATACATTATAGCAGCAAAGATATATTTCCTTTATGAAATAGATGACTCTAACATGTATGTTTTCATACTGGCAGCAAAGTTTAATAATTCAAGGAAAACATTTAATTTTGCCAAAACCCCAACACAAATAAAAACCATGAAAAAATGGATTAAGAACAAAAAGAAAATTTATCAATAAAGAATTTTCTATAATTTTTTTTCGTAATGATTCAACAAGAAGTTAACCATTGTTTTTATATTTTTAATGTCATCGTCAAAATCTGAGTCTTTTAATTTCATTTTTTTGTTTTCCTTTTTCATGTCTTTTTGTCTCTTCTCTTCTTTTTTCAAATTTTTCTCTGACTTCATCTTTTCTTGTATGGACAAAAAACGGTCTGACGACTTTTTGAAAAAATTGAACAAATCCACTAAAATGTCTTCTTGTAAATCCAATTCTAAATTCAACTGTGTTAGCCTCTGCTCTATTTCTAAGCTGTCTATTTCTGACTGTTTCAGCAATTTTATTAATTCGTTGTTGTTCAAAATCAATTGCTTCAATTTGTCTTGTTCTTTCTTCTCTTGGGCTTTTTTCTTCTCTTGGTTCAATTTTATCATTTCTATTATTTTGCTCATTTAATACCTCACTACCATTATTATTATTATCAAAATAGTTAAAAACAAATTTAGAGAAACTATCGAAACCAAAGCTGTCTGTATTTTTATGTTGATTGTTCTGATCTTCATGGTCATTTGTTTTTTTAGCTCTTGGCTCAATAATACTCGCATTTTTTTTCGGTGGTCTGTTATATCTTTCAGCAACTCTTCCTGATCTGTTTTTAAGTAATCTATCAAAGATCTCTCTATGTTCTGCGAGTGCTCTTTTAGTAAACTCTGGATCTCTTTCTCGGTTATTTTTTGGTGGTTCTCTATAAACTCTGTAATCTCTGCCCTCTTCATAAATGTCTCCTTTTAACACTGTTGGCTTTTCATCTGGTGAAAACTTTATTGATATTTGATTTTTTCTAACTCTATTAATATGAATGTTTTTTGATTTTAAATGCTCTATTAAATCTTCTCTGCTGTTTATTTCTTGAACAATTATTTTTCCCAAAATTTCATTTTGTAGTTGTTCGATTTTTGCTCTTTTTTCTTCCGGGATGTTGGTAGGAACTCTGATCAAGCTGTTCTTTTCGTCTTTGTCCAACACTGACGAAAAGCCGTGTTCAAAGTTGTTCTTCTCACAAAAAGCATTGAAAAGATGATGATCTGTGTTGTGGTAGTAAGTTTTGAAGGCTCTGCCGTCTTGTAGAGCGTTAAACGTTGTGTAGTTGAGTTCTAACCTTCCCTTGTCCATATGCTGAACCCACATGATAGGAGGGCGGTTTTTAGGTGGAACACCAGAAAAAAGCACCTCTTCAAAATCTGCGATCATCTTCTGTTTTAAGTTTTCATCTGTGTCGTTTTCCTCGAAAGAGAGAACACCAGTAATATATGGGTGAGCAAATTTTTTAGACTTTATATAATCATTAAAATTCTCAATGTCTGCTCTTGTTGTTGTTGTCATAACCTGAACAAATTTGCGATTTTCTTCTGTGTCCGTAGGTCTAACTCTTAGAATATAATTAAGAGAATGCTCAACATTCTTCTGTCTTTGTTTACCTCCTATCTGTTTGTGTATCATTGGCAGATCCTCTCTTTATTTTTTCGATGTCGTCAACAATCTGATCAAACAAATATGCGAACTGCTCACCATTACCAGACAAAAAATAATCAATATTGGTGTTCATTTTTTTAGCAATTTGATTAATATTGTTAGCAACATTAGATAGCAAAAATAATTGTTCCTTGTCGTCGTTTTTATGTATTCTATTTTTTAGTTTTGTAGTACTTGTCAAAAGTAATTCACGAATGGCAGCAGCTCTTGTTAAATCTAATCTTTTAGTTAATTCGTCAACTTCTGACATTTCTTGATCTGAAAGGCAAAGAGAAACAAAATTTTTTCTCTGGTATTTTTCTTTATAATCACGCATATTCTGTCCTTTTCTTTTAGCTTTTTGATTTTGACCTTAAGGGGGATTGAAGGGGGCGAAGCCACCTCACCAGTAAACAATACGAAGTATTGTGCTAACTGGCTATCTAATACAATTAGTAATACAAAAAAAATAAAAGTCAATCACGAGGGATAATAATTAGGCAAAGTCATTAAAAACCCGCCTAATTAAATTTAATAAAATCACTTAATTAATTTATAACCATCTTTTAAACTAAACCATGTATGCATAAATACAATATTCCTACCAAGCAATTTTTTTATATCAGCCGGTGTTAATGGCTTATCATACAAAACAAAATCAGAAAGAACCTGATAATATGTTTTATCAGGGACACCATAGTGATCTTTCTTCAAAACCTCACCACTGGCAATACCATGAGCAACAATCCCCTCTCCTGACCTATATAAAAAAACTAAGGAACCTTTTTCGATATAAGTCATTTTCTCTTTATAACCATCCTCGAATGTCGCAGCAATACCATTAGAAACCATAAATAAGTCATCATCTTTATCATGGACAATATTAGTATTCACGACATAACAATTAGGATAGATACCAGCATGTAAACCATCATCAGATTGGTTAGCCATATCTTTTAAACTGGTATCATCAAAAATATAACGTTTAAGAAGAAGATAAGTAAGCTCATTACGACTATAACCAGAATTCTGACTGGCAATAGTAAACAACCGATCTTCATCCAAAGTAAGCCTAAGATTCACGGTAGAGGAAATCTGTTCAACAGCATCTTTTTTGTCTAACGATTTTAGAAACGACATACAACCCCCAAGTCAGAGAAAGCATCAGTACACTAACCAGAACATTAGCACAGAGTAGTAATTAGTACAATGAAGTTTCTCTGAATGGAAGAACCCCCAAGAGAGGGCTGTTATCTGATATGGTTAAGGCGATTACTTGACAAGATAAAAGGTTTACTCTGTGAAGAATCAAAAAACCACCCTTGGAGAGGGCTGTTATCTGATATGGTTAAGGCGGTTACTTGACAAAGGAAAAAAACCAGTTAAAACAGAAGAAAAGACAGAACCCCTAATGCTACGGTCGCCAAACTCATCGCATTAGGGGTTCAGGGAAAAGGAACTACTTATGTATAACAACGATAATCAACAAAATTTTGTAAGTCAAATGCCTGTGAAGCCTTACTGCTCTGATGATTTGAGCACTGGACTTCGTATCAGGAAGAAAGAAAAAGCACTGGAAATGCTCTACATACAAGCAAACCAGCCTGCCATCCAAACCTGTTTGCTTTTCGATCTCGATGATGACAACTGTTTCTATAAATTCGAAGATGTCGGGCTTCCTGTACCCCACTTCATAACGAAAAGCCCGAACTCAGGAAGATGCCACTATGGATACATACTTCAGAACGGAGTGTGTAAGACACAACAGGCACGATTAAAGCCTCTAAGGTATGCCGCAGCCATAGAAAACGGTATGGCTAACAAATTAGGATCAGATCCGGGCTACGTTGGACTAATCACGAAAAACCCGCTAAATCCACACTGGTCACCCTACTGGTCTGGGGCTGATCTATATGATTTAGATTATCTCGCCGATTTTGTAGACCTAAATGCTCCTAACCCAAAAGAAAAGAGAGGGCTGGAGTATGGACTTGGCCGAAATGTTAACCTTTTTGACGATCTACGCATGTATGCGTATAGGCACGTTTTAGAGTTCAAAGATTCATCAAGTTTTGACTCTTGGATGCGAGAAATAGAGAACCAAGCCATTAATTTAAATACGTTATGTAATCCTAAAAACTTACTACCGTTTGGAGAAGTAAAGGCAACAGCCAGAAGCATAGGAAAATGGACTTGGAAAAATTTTAGTCGTTCTGCATTCTCCAGCGTTCAAGCTCACCGAGGAAGAATGAACAGTGGAAAGAAGAAAAATAACTATAAAAAACAATCAAATATAGAAGAAATGCTCAAGTTTTTAGGAGGTGGGAAATGAGAGTCAGCAGAAATGGGTTAACACAAAAACAACTGGCAGAAAAATTTAACATCTCAGTCACGACAGTTATAAAATACACTGCGATAGAAAGAGAAAGCTATGAGGCAAAAGCCAAAGAAAGACGCCTAAAAGCTTACACAATGCGATCTAACGGGTTTTCTCTCAAAGAGATAGCAGAAGAGCTTGATTGCTCCTACAACGCAGCAGCGGCTCTTGTGAAACGATACAAGCAATTAGATATTGCTGAACAATAAAAAAATAGCTCTTATGAGCTATTTTTTTTGTCTATATCTTTTTCAATGTAATTAAAAAGAAAGTTAACCATCGATTTTATATTTTTAATATCATCATTTATATTTGAGTCTTTCTCTTTTAGCTTCTTTCTGTTTTTGGTTTTTAATAAATTGTTGCGCAAGCTTTCTTCTTTCTTCAATTGTGCTTCTGACTTCATTTTTTCTTGTATTAACAAAAATCGGTCTGATGATTTTTGAAAAAAATTGAACAAATCCACTAAAATGTCTTCTTGTAAATCCAATTCTAAATTCAACTGTGTTAGCCTCTGCTCTATTTCTAAGCTGTCGATCTCTGACTGTTTCAGCAATTTTATTAATTCGTTGTTGTTCAAAATCAACTGCTTCAATTTGTCTTGTTCTTTCTTCTCTTGGGCTTTTTTCTTCTCTTGGTTCAATTTTATCATTTCTATTATTTTGCTCATTTAACCCCTCACTATCATTCTTGTTATTATTAAAATCGTTAAAAACAAATTTAGAGAAACTATCGAGACCAAAGCTGTCTGTATTTTTATGTTGATTATTCTGATCTTCATGGTCATTTGTTTTTTTAGCTCTTGGCTCAATAATGCTCGCATTTTTTTTCGGTGGTCTGTTATATCTTTCAGCAATTCTTCCTGATCTGTTTTTAAGTAATTTATCAAAGATCTCTCTATGTTCTGCGAGTGCTCTTTTAGAAAATTCTGGATCTCTTGTTCTGTCGTTTTTTGGTGCGCTGATCGCCGGGATTATTGGCGGCATCGTGGTGTATTACCTGAAAAAAATCCCGGTGCATAAGGTGTTGCGCTCAGTCATGCCGATTTTCGTGATTCCCATTATTGGTACATTTGTTACCGCTGGCATCATGATGTGGGGGCTGGGCGAACCGGTTGGCGCGTTAACGGGGAGCCTGACTCACTGGCTGCAGGGCATGCAACAGGGCAGCATTATTGTACTGGCTATCATCATGGGGCTCATGCTGGCCTTTGATATGGGCGGCCCGGTGAACAAAGTGGCTTACGCCTTTATGCTGATTTGCGTCTCCCAGGGGGTATATACCATTGTGGCGATTGCCGCGATTGGTATCTGTATCCCGCCATTAGGTCTGGGCCTGGCCACGCTGATTAATCGTAAGAATTTCAATAACGAAGAGCGCGAAGCCGGGAAAGCGGCGCTCGTCATGGGTTGTGTCGGCGTCACTGAAGGGGCGATTCCATTCGCTGCCGCCGACCCGCTACGCGTGATTCCTTCCATCATGCTGGGTTCCGTTTGTGGCGCGGTGACCGCTGCGCTGATGGGGGCACAGTGTTACGCCGGATGGGGCGGTCTGATTGTCCTGCCGGTGGTAGAAGGCAAACTGGGCTATTTGCTGGCGATTGTGGTGGGGGCTGTGGTGACCGCCGTCAGCGTTAACCTGCTGAAAAGCCTGGCGCGTAAGAACAAGAAAGCGGTCGTCGAAAAAGAAGATGACCTGGATTTAGATTTCGAAATTAACTAATTGAGAAGGTAGAGATTATGACCAATATTATTGCGGTAACGGCCTGTCCTTCCGGCGTAGCACACACGTACATGGCCGCAGAAGCGCTGGAAAGCGCGGCGAAATCAAAGGGCTGGAACGTGAAGGTCGAAACACAGGGGTCGATTGGTCAGGAAAATGAGCTGACGCAGAGCGATGTGGCGGCAGCAGATATGGTGATTCTGACCAAGGATATCGGCATTAAGTTTGAAGAGCGCTTTGCCGGTAAAACCATTGTGCGGGTGAATATTAGCGACGCAGTGAAGCGTGCTGACGCTATTATGAATAAAATTGAGGCACACTTAGCGCAGAGCGCATAAGCCTGTCCCGATACCATAGGTACTTTAAAACCGGCGGGTGCGAAAGATTTTTTGCGCCCGCCAGCGTTTGTTTTCTGCAAGGAGGAGACGATGACGGCAACGGGCGGACGAATGTTAGTGGCGGTCACCGCCTGCGTAAGCGGCGTGGCACATACCTATATGGCGGCTGAACGTCTGGAGAAGCTCGTTACAAAGATCCAGCCTCTTGTTCGCGATATTCTCTTTGTTCCCGATCTCATGATGCTTCCCCTTGGTCACGTTGGTGTTGAGCCGTTCTATACTGAAAAAGTCTTTATGCTCAGTATCCGCAACAACCTCGCACGCAGGCGAAACCGTCTGGCAAGACGTACCTTTGATCTTGTTGCTACGATTTGTGGTGGATTTTTGATTTTGCCTATTCTTCT
>OGVK01000061.1_pt1 | contig 13708 bp, 24 predicted proteins | sample 1575721 | NCBI WGS metagenome assembly OGVK01 (sample SAMN07581521, study PRJEB24739) | freshwater metagenome | place: Singapore | collected 2015-01 | reverse complement strand
GGCACACTCTTTCCCTACACGACGCTCTTCCGATCTGTTTCCCAGTCACGATAAACAACAATTTAATTACAAGTTTGCAGGAAGCGACACTTACGATGCCGTAGCTTGGACGGTGTTTAATAGCAATAACAGGTCAGACGGAGCTCAAGGCTACCTACGCTACAATCACGGAGCTGTACGCAAACTATCGGAAGTGGTGTTCCAAATACAGGATTCCAGATGTGCTTTCGGCTCATGTGTTCCGTGACGAGCTGAAACTTGCGGGGTTCGACTATTGCAGAAAGTCTTTGGGAATGTGTTTCAAACTATACGAAATAAAAAATAAAAATCTTGCGAAATGAGAGGAAGGACAAGTGCGGATGATAGGACTATGCAGGTAGGGAATATGTTTCAGCTTGCAACCGAGAATGTGTATATGGCTATGCTTCGGGCTTGCGGGTGTGCGGACTACGAGGCTTATGCGGTGTCTAGGAAAGGCGAGTTCGACTCGCTATCCCCAGAAGCACTTAGGATGCGTGCATCTAGGGAACTTGCAGACCATGAGGGTATTCAGCAGTGTACGGACTGGCTCAAAACCTCACGTGTAAAGGGTGACACTTCCGTATTGGATGGTGTGAAGGCAGACGGGAAACAGGCAAAGGGCAAGAAGCAGAAGGTTGGTGTGTATTCCAAGTCGGATGCCCTTGCCACCGTGAACGAGCTGATTGTAAAGGGCGGTCTTACCGACAAGGAGAAGTTGGCAGCCATAGACCTTCTGAACAAGTTGCAGCAGTGGAACAAGGAAGAGACGAAAGAGGATGAGCAGCTTATCCATTTCTTCCTTCCGCTCACCTGTAAGCGGTGCAACCTGTACGAGGCTGAAATGCAGAGACGTAAACTTAACGGGACAATATAGATATGGAAGATCAGATTGTAAGGCTTGTGGAGGTAAAGGATGCGCTATTCAGCACGTTCAATCAGATTGAGGACTATCTGACGGAGAACATACCCGTGGATGCCAACCCGATATTCCTGAGCACGGGGCAGGATAAGATGGACTCACGTCTGTACAATATCAGAAACGCTGTCGCCATACTTATGGAGGGGGCAAGTGAAGAAACCAAACAGAAGGTGAAGGAGGAATTGCAATGAAGGCAGGTGACTATGTGAAAATATCGGATAGTGCTGTTGGCAAGTTCTGTGACGAATGGTGGGAGATAGACCATATAGACGATATTCACGGGATTATATACGTGCGGCAGCCATACTATGACGCTAGGAAGATAAGATTGTACACAAACCACTACGTGTCATTTACAAACATTGTAGCATACGAATCGAAGAAGGAGCATGATTTGAAGTTCGATGCGAATATGATTGAAAACAAGCTCCGTGAAACGATTTTCGATGTTAAGAATGCATTTAGTAAAGACTGGAGCTGGTCTCCCATACTAACAGAAAAAGATGCACGAGCCATACCGTCGTTTGTAGATAAAAGATATGACCGTTCCGATGCCTTCAAACAGATTACCGATAAAATGCACGAAACGTACAAGGCAAAGAACTATGACTACGGAAATTCCTTTGACAAGTCTATGGACGAGTTTGGCCTTACTGCGGCTGTTGTACGTATGAGCGACAAGATGGAACGTCTTAAATCTCTTACAAAGAAGAAGGCGCAAGTAAAGGATGAGAGTATTGCAGACACTCTAATGGATTTGGCAACGTATTGCGTAATGACGGTGATGCACTTAAATAAAGAGGAATATGGATATAAAGACTAAGTATAATATTGGCGATAAGGTATTTTATATTCACAATAATCAATTGTGTAAAGGAGCCGTGCATGATATACACGTATTAGTGTTTCCTGACGGTTTAAAGAGAAATATTTCCATAAGCTATTCAATACGTAATTCTTTCAATATTGAAATCGCTGATTTTTTTGAGAAGGATTTATTCGGAACAAAAGAAGAACTTATAAATAATTTATGATATGAAAAATATAAAAACAAGTGACCTGCGTTTAGGAAACTGGCTATACTACACCAATGAGACAAAGTTCCTCATGCAGGTTGTTGCAATAGGTGATGATTGGGTGCAACTTGACTTTGAAGGAAACGATGGAGATTCTTTCGAGATTAACGGAAACGAGATTTGCCCGATACCTATCACAAAAGAATTTGTTAAACATATTGCAAACAATGTTCAAGATGTAGAAGAACTTGGGTTTATGATTAGTATAGGAGGTTCTTATATGGAAGTTAGAATGGAATATAAAGATAACGAACTCTATTTAATTCCTACTATAAATTGTGATGAGTATTATATCGGAGAGCCTATTAGATATATTCACGAGTTGCAGAACTTGTTTTATGCTTTGAACGGAAAGGAACTTGAAATTAAAAGAGAGTGGCTATGATACATCTAATAATCCTTACATTGGTAGACACAAAAGAAAAGTGCGCTTTTGTAATCGAAAATATAAATAGGATATATGTTTACGCATATCGTGATGAATACGGGTACAGATATACTGAAAATCGTGTAGATGATGTAAGTGTCGTAGAGTCAGTTGAGGAGATTGTAAAACGAATAAATCAGATAGTGTATGGGGCAAAAGAATGATATACAAAACATAATATATAAAATGTTGGGAAAGCATATTAATGCTTACTACGATAAATTAGAAAGAGATATTGAATTCCTTCTTCGTAATGTTATTGACAAGCCGATTAAAGGTAAGATAACGAAAGGAAAACTTAGATGGAGAGGAATAAATACAATTGTATATAATTACATGAACGAACCTATCGGAATTAAACAAAGAGGTAAATTAATATTATTTATAGATAAAGAAAAATAGTCTATGGAACAGAAAAATGATAAAGGATATTTCGTTGTGGATATGGGGATATATCCACGTAAAATGTATATCGTAAAGGGTAGAAACAGTGGCAAGGTAATAACCGATAACTTCAAGGGAAGAAATGATTTGGAAATAAACACTGCCGACTGTTCGCAAGATAAATGTGATGTTTGGGATGTCGTTGAAAAGGAATCGCTTGACAAAGGTTTCTTGATATGGTTAAGGCTTCCGCCAACAATAGAAGATTACGCTCACGAGGCTGTGCACGTTGCATTTGATACCTTCACCGACATATCGGCAGAAGTGGATGCTGACAATCAAGAGCCTTTTGCATATCTCGTTGGATGGATAACTAAGCAACTGCATGATGCTTATAACTACAAAGAAACTAAGAACAAATAGGTATGGGTTCATTTGTATGCAAACAGCCCAATGGCAAATATTGCAGATTTTCGACTGTTGTAGATACGGTTACTGACTATGATATGACGGAAGAAGATTATGTAGAATTATGCAAGGAAAAGGCAGAGGAAGAGGCATGGGATGTCCTTAAAAACCATCTTAAACCTTTTAGCATGGTAAAGCAGTATTTTTCTCCTACCAATGACACCGTATCTAATTTCAATTCATATTTAAAGAAAGTTGGAGATACAGAACAGTTGGATGAATTAAATTACGAAATAGAATAAACTAAAAATAACGGACATGGATATAAGCGACAAGGAAATAAGGAAGATGGCTATCACATTTGTAGCCAACTGTGAGGATTCGGAAGGTAAGGAGTACCCCGAATACGTAAAGAAGAATATGATTAAGTCCTACATGGCAGGATATAGACATATTTGATACAGCACTCGGCTAACCGAGTAACTTAATATTTACTACTATGGGTTGCAAGACTAAAGGTGGCGGCACAAAGAAGAAATAACTTCAAGCGTGCAAAGGGTGTCCGTAATCAGTTTACGGATGCCCGTTTAAAGGACAAACTAAAATAAAATATATATGGGCAAACAGAAAGACAGAATGGAGGTGCTAAGGTTAGGCAGCTTTATAGCGGATGGAATCTTAGACAAAGACGGTCATACGACATTCATAGAGATACGCACTGCAAGCGGAAACTGGAAGATGCGGTTCGATGAGAGCACATGGATGTTCGGAATTATGAAAACCGTATTTGGCATGAACCCCGACAAAAAGGATACTAAGCAGTGGATGAACTATCTGCACGCTGTAACGAATATCCTGTACCAGTTCGGGACTTGCGGAATACCTATCGAGATACTTCCGAAGTTGGATAAGCTGATTATGGACTACATAGACGAGATTTCCAAAAATGCGAAACAGCCTACGGATAGTGAAGAAAAGGAAACTCTTGACGATATGAAACGTGAGTATGATATGAGGGATGAACTTAAAAATATAGATAAGAATGGAAACTAAATTCAAGAAAGGCGATGCTGTTACATTTGAATGTGCAGGTCGCAAAACATCGGGTATGGTAGAATGTACGATGCGTGAAGGCACTTACAGGGTGAACTCGCATGGTATGTATGTGGAGGTTTCGGAAGATGCGCTTACCCTGAAAGGAGGGGCGAATAAGTCCGAAGAAAAGGTAGCTGAAAAGCCGACCGAGAAACGGAAGTACAGGACAAGAGGGAAGATAGGATAGGTATAGTACGTTTTTAAGGTAAAGGAAAATGCCCGTTGTTCTCACGAATGGCGGGCATTGCTGTGTTTAAGAAAAATTCACAAATTAAAAATTAATAACCTACATATATTGTTTAACAAAAAAATTATGCAAATACTGGTATGGCTATACATACGCAACGTGGATGGTATGGAGGCAGATTTCCGTCTGTATGAAATCCTACATTACTGTCACAAATAGAGCACGGATAACTGCTGCCACGTCTTACCTCATATCCTATTGCGCCCTTGGTGTTCCAATCATCGTACCAATCATACATCCATGCATCCCCTATCGTGTATCTGCCAAGCGTGTTTATGGAATTGAAAGCGGAATTGCTTATACCCACACCTAGATGAAGTCCTTTACTTACCAATACTTCCGCTTTGCCTTGATTTAGTTTGGCAGCATCCTTGAATATCGGATTGAGGTATGGTGTGCGCACATATTGTTTCATGCTTGCTTTCATTTTCGCTTTTGAAGCACCAATCAGCAATCCTGCCGCAACCAAACCTTCAATCTCTTTTTTGTATGTGTCCGTATGGCTATCCAACCTTCCGTAAAAACTATCTCCCGATATATCACGACCGATACGTGCAAGTATCTTGTCCTTATTATTTGTATGCGTAGCTACAGCGAGCGTTTCTGTTATGGATATGATAAGTTGTTTCATTTCTGAAATCAAATCGTCTACAGCCTTTTTAATCGTGCTATTGTAGTCGAATGTGAACATATTTGGCGGTACGTTTGCGGCATAAGCAATATCCGTAAGTTTGTAGGCATAGTCCTCTATAATCGTTTCTAGGTTGTTCTGAAACGAAATCTCGGCACTTAACCTTTGCCTTAGATATTCCTTTGCCTGCTCAACTGCCGTCATTTGTCAAATAGATTTTGTTGTTTCTGTTTTATTGCATCTCCTATACGCTTTTCAGCTATCTCAAAGTAGTTATCATCTATCTCCATACCAATAAACTTTCTATGTGTATTAATACAACCTAATGCAGTAGTTCCTATTCCGCTAAAAGGGTCTAATACTAAGTCTTCATTCATTGATGATTGCTTTATTAATAACTCCATAAGAGAAACAGGCTTAGATGTATCATGTAAATTATTCCCGTAGGTATCTTTTGGTTTTTTATTTTGTATTGAAATAATGTCCGATATTCCACAATCGTTCACTTGCTTAAAATCCCCTTTTCTGAACATAAGGATATACTCGAATTGGCTCATATATGCCCTGCCCATTATCTTTGAACATTTATCCCATATAAGACTCTTGATAAAGTGGAAACCGCACTGTGTAGCTATATTAAGATATTCAATGAGATTTATATGATTGCACATGATGTAGGCATGAGAACCATTTTTTAGTACTCTATATAATTCGGGCATCCAGTCCTTTACATTGCAGTCGTTGTGATTAAACACACGACCACTCATTCCTATTTTTTTTGCAAGCATACCGCCCGTACTTCCATTACTCCCCCTTGATGTCATTCTGTATGGTGGGTCAGTTACTATCAGATTTATAGAACCATCGGGAATATTATTCATCAGTTCCAAGCAATCTCCATGTAAAAGTTGTATGTCCTTACTTTCCATTGCTGTTAGGTGTTTTATTTCCATTGTTCTGCTGCTGCTTGATTGCGGTATCGGCATTTGAATTGGCTGTCTTTACTGCTTGTTGCTGCTGTTTGACAAGAGTTGTAAGCATATCGCTCTGCTGCGCTTCCTTCTGCTCTGCAATGATACGTTTCCATTCATCGTAAGCACCGTCTCCAGTCTGTTCGGATGCGGTTTGTTTAGACTTGATACCTGCGCCAACCTCTTGAACAAGATTGTTAATTCGTTCTTGGTCATTTTGAGGTATGTACGGAATAACCCACGAAAGAATGTCAAGATTTGCCATCTGCGTAAGGCACTCTTCCTCTATCGAAATACCATACTTGAAAAGTCTGTTGAGACGTGTAATACTATCCTGCAAAAGACTTGCGTCATACATGGCTTTCTGCAAACATGGGAAGAAAATCAACTTGACTGTCCCCGTAGGTGTGTCACCGCTCTTCATTTCGGGAGGTTCTACGCAATTAGAACCACGGAATATGTTTTTGAGCATAGTTTCCATTTCAAGTTTGAAACTTTCAGGGCTTTCAGGGGCTTTCAGATAGTCCACATTGGCATCCGAACCCATGATGAAACCTTTTACAGCACCGTCTATCGAGTCGCCCTGTACTGCAATATCATCGCCCTTCATAACCAATATAGGAAATGCGAAGGCTAGATTGTTTTGACAAAGATGCGAGAACCCAAGTTCGTACATATCTATGTTGTCCTGTACGGGAGACCAACAGGCTCCCATTCTTGAACGGTAGTATATTACAGGAAGTTCGTTAAACCCATGAGGTACGGAACTGATGAGGGAATATCCATCCAGTCCCAATGTCCCTTTGAACTTGCTGATAAGACCGCCCAAACCTCTTTCATCCTGTTTCAGCAGATAGATATTCTGACTGTCATACACCTGTGCGTATTTGGTCACTATCTCACCGTTCTCATCCACATCAGAGAATGTGCGGACAAAGTACATTGGTTCGTCTGTAAGCGGATTTACTTGGTAGTAAAGGCAATCCCCATCCAAATATGAATAGTTGCGCAAATGAACTTTACCGTTGCTCATATACAGGGCGATTGCACCGTCTCCAGTGGATTTTATGCTATCACAAAACTTGAAGAAGGCGGTGTCTACGTGCTTATTGTACCAACCCTTCTTGAATATGTCGAAGAACTTGTTGGAATCTTCGCTGTCCTTGCTATTTGAATTTAGTTCGTGATGCAGGTCGTTTCCGCAAAGATGGATAAGCTGCTGTATCTTAATCATCTGTTGCAAAGCGAAAGATACACGTATCATCTTCTGAATGGTATGCACCGTTTTCTTTTCGGTCGTAGTGCCATCGGATGAAGCCACGTCTATCTCCACCTCCTTGATTTTGTCGGGGTAGAACTCACGGTTGTATATCAAGTGACCGTTAGGGTCAAGTTCACGCAGGAAATCGGCTTGTGTCACGATGTTGTAGAGAGGCTTTTCGTCATTGTAAGACAAAGAATCCAAATCACTTCCCGAAATAAGGTCGGGAGAAAAGTTGCATTGCGGAGAAATTTTAGTGAAAGGTCTTTTCCGCAACAAGTCCTTCACTTTAAATTCTATAGCCATCCTAATCCAGTTATGTGTTTGCGTTTGTGTTTAATATCGAAAATGAAGCGCATGAGCATCGCCTCGATAAAGTCGGGAGAGTGACCGACAAGCTGTTTCATCATCACTTTCTTGATGATGCAGAAGCCTTTGTCGGTATTGTTTATGTCCTGTTTGATAGCCTTGCGCTCCTTCATGAGTATATCACGCAAAGGCACGTTCTTATATCCGTTACCGCTGAATTTAAGCGAAAGAAGGTTCGGGTTGATTGAAATTTCACCGTCATTCAGCGCATGGTAGAACATATATGCGCACTGTGATTTTATATTGTCGTACTGACCCTTGTATTTCTCATCCACGCTCTCACGGTTGTTGAACGGTACGGCATGGGGGAAGAAGCCTTTGAACGACTGACCGATACCCGAAAGGTCGTAGGTCATATCCTCTTCCAGTACGCTCCATTCCTCTAGTTTATTCTTGACTATCTGTAAGACAATCTTCGAGTTCTTGGAACAGGTGAAAATATCCTGAATATGATTGCCAACCCAAAGCCAAAGGACAAGATTATCACCTCCATCAAAAGCCACATCGCATGAGCATCTTCGGTGGTGGTCTCCAACGTGCATATCATTGTTGAAGAACTTTTCCATGTTGGCATAGTTGATTAGATCGTCACCTACCGTCTTGTACTTCCAGTTTCCACGCAGGTCACGTTCTATATCTTCCAAAGACTGATTGGCAAGTGACGAAAGGTATGTAGGGTCAGAACGCAAAAGCTGAATATTTTCTTCCAACCTGCCTTCTATGAATGTGGCTGATTTGATGAACATTTCCTCACGTGTCATGCCTAGGTTGAGCCGCTCGTAAGGTCTGTACAATTCGTCTATCAGTTTTTTGTTCTGCTCATATACCTCTTCACGTGTACTGCCCCATGAAATAGATGAAGGGTCTTTCGCATCCTCACCGCCCATAAAGCAATATCTAGGTACACCGTTTCTTTCGGATATTGGATAACCGTCTTCGCCTATCCACCAGTCTATGAATTTTGCCACCCAACAGTCGGGGTCAGGGTTGCAAGTGCCGAAAAGTCTATTTGGAATGAAGTGCGAATTACGGCAGTCGGTCATAATATACTTGAACTTCTCATACTCCATCTGTGTGATTTCGTCTATTCCGACATACGGTATTTCACGACCTTGGAAACGGTCTTTGAAATTCGAGAATGTGCCTGCATAATATGTAAGGCTGACGCTTGCTCCCTTGTTGAAGTTCCAAGTCATATCATTCTTGGACTTGTTATAAGAACCAAACTGCTGATACAAATCTTCCGATGTGCTTTCAAGCTGCTCCAAGTCACCAATCTCTTTACGAAAAATCGTAGCGTTAAAAAACTTGTTGTTACAATCCTTCATAGCATCGGCAAGTAATGCCCAAGATTTTCCGCCTCCCCTCTTCCCGCCATAGATTACAATATCCGTATTGCACGCAAGAAACATCTCCTGACACCCTTTCTGCGGTATCACGATATTGGGATTGGGGACTTTCTTATCATCCTCACGGAGACGGTCTATATAGCCATACGAATATACTTTATCCCCCTCCTTTGTTTGCACAATATTATCTATTTCTGTGTCAGAAACCATTCTAAAATGTATATTTATGCGCAAATATAATATTTATTTTGCAAAAATATTCAATTTTTCTTTGTTTTTTGAATAAATAATGTATATATTTGCAAAATAATAGCGGAAAAACCGCATAACACATAAACACAAAAACTAAACTAGACAATGGAAACAGAAAAAATCATTTCCACAATTAAGGAGCAGATTGGAACAACCAGTTTGTCAGACAGAACGATTACGGACTACGTTAATAACAACTTGCTTGCAGATGGTACGGAACCTGACGCTGCTTATTTCACTAAGCACGTGAACATTCTGAAATCCATCACAGGCAATTTCGACCATGACGTAGCAACCAAGGTGGATGAGTTCAAAAAGAACTACAAACCCGCAGAAACTAATCCCATCACAAAGCCAGTCGAGACTAAACCGACAAACGATTTAGAGGCACGTCTGAAAGCGATAGAGGATGCTAATGAAGCGAAGTACAAGGCACTGGAAGAGAAACTTACAGCCAAGGAAAAAGCGGCAGAGCAGAAATCCTATCTAACGCAGGTGGAAAGCAAATTCAAAGCCGAATTGGAAGAGAAAGGTCTGATTTACGACCCAATCTACTTTGAACACATTGTAAGGGAGAACGGAGAGTTCGATACGCAGAAATCCTTGGATGAAGCAATCAAGAACGTTTCCGAAAAATACGACAAGATGTTCAAGGACAGGAACAGGCAAATCACCGCAAACGGTTTCGTACCGCAATTCCAACCATCGGTGCAACCCAAAGAAGGTTCAAAATCGGCAGCAGAACTATATAAAGAGCGTATGCAGGCAGAGGGCAAACTTCCGAAGGCTGAATAGGAAACACAACAACACAACACAAACACAAAAACTTAGAAAATGGACAGATTCGGAATGACAAACAATGTCATGGCTACCTACTCGAAAGAGGTTGGCGGTGACTATCCAGTCTGGATTAAGAAGGGTGATAATTTGCAGGGCGGTGGTCTTGTAAATGTAGCCGACATTCCTACAGACACTGGAGTGTTGCAAGAAGGTACAATGGTTATCTTCAACGGTATCGGCAAAGCTGTAACCGTAGTGAAGAGTTCAGACACTACCAATCTTGCAAAAGTAAACGGACTACTCGCAGAAAGAGTTCGTATTCCTCTCGACAAAACGGTGATTGACGTAACGTGCGCAGTAACACGTGAAGGCAAAATCTATGCTGACAGAGCAGACATCCCTGCAAGTGTGGATGCTCTTCTTCCGAAAATTGAATTTGTGCGTGAAGCATAAGGAGGCAGATTATGATTAGAACAGCGGAATTTGACAATATCGTAGACCGTGGACTGGAAGCCCTTGGTTTCAGAAATGACGGTAACGGGACATCCCTTACCAACTATTTCAATTTCATGTTTGCCGAGAAATACAACGCACAGGCAACATTCGCACAGGAGGGATTTCCTGTAAACCCTAACATTCCATTGAGTGCAACTTGGGAGCAGATTAACGCAACCATCAGACCGTACACTATGGCAGCACGTGTAGACGTGGATAGTGACGGTCCTACAAAGCACACAGACGGATTCAGTCTGAAAATGGGTTCTCTCCCAACTTTCAAGCATGAAGTTCCGTTTGACAAAAAGACGGTTCGTGAGAAACTGCTTCTTGCACAGGAGATGGGTTACATCAGTCAGAGCATTACCAACGTGATTATGGACTTGATGTTCATGTCAAGTGACAGCCTTATCGGTGGCAACTACAACACTCTGCTCTACATGAGAGACCAAATCGTTTCCAACAAGGGCAAGTACGTGCTCGATGCAACCAACAACCCACTGGGTATTCCATTGGAAGTTGACTTCGGTATTCCTACTACACATATCAAGACATCTACTTGGTACACAGAGGACACAGACGGAAATGTTACGCAGGATGCAGGTGTAACAAGCGGAACTACCAATCCTATCACTGTTTTGCGCAAGGTAAAACACGATGCAGAGGACAACGACTTCTGCCCGACAGGACACTGGGAGATTTCCAAAGGTACGAAGGATGCTCTCGTAAGTATGAAGTATTGGAGGGATATGTACACGGCAGCAGCTCATACCGACACTACCAACTTGGCATTGCTTTCGGTACAGGCAGTAGACGATGATATTCTTACCTATATCGGTCGTGTTATCGGTGCTCCTATCGTGGTGAAAGACCATAAGGCACAGGTCGAGAAATGGAACGCTACCACTAAGAAGGTGGAAGTTACCACATTGAAGTCATTCGTTGACGGTGTGATGGTGTATGTCCCTGACGGTGCAATCGGTGACGTTCAATTCTCTAAGCCTTTGGCACTTGATATGCCATGCGCTAAGATTGGATGGTATGACGGTGGCAGAACCCTGTTGCGTCAGACATTCAATTCGGATGCCATGAGTATGCTTGTCAAGTCCGAATTTACTGGTATGGTTGTGCCTAACAAGACACAATGGATGTACTACGTAACAATTAAAGGCTAGTAAGTAATGGCGGTTCTCACCATAGAAGAATATTTGCGTGGCAAAGTCGGGTACGAGATACCCGATAATGCCATTGCAAGCATCCTTACGGACAGAGGAATACCCGAATCTTCGGATGTTACATCGTTGTCGGATGATGCAAGCGAAAATACCAAGTTGCGTGAGCTATGCACGGCAGACCTATATTTGTATTGTGCAAGTACCCCAAGTACAATATCATCCCACAGAGAACAGGATGGTGGTTGGACTCTTGAATCGGGCGGTACACAGCACTCTGCATACGATGCAAGGCAGCTAAGGGCGTTGGCGCAGGCGATATACGACAAATACGGTGAGACGGTTAAGACGAACAGCACGATAAGAATCGTAAATCTCTAAAAGTGAGACATGAGCAATTCTAGATTCCCACATACTTGCACGATAAGCAGAACGGATGAATCATCACAGTTCGATGATGGCACATCCACCTTATTATATAGTGGAAGCTGCCGAAAGGAACTTAACAAATGGGATGATGCGCACTATGTAAATTCTGCAAACACAGCAATATGGATATTGTCTGTGCCCATAAGAGTGAAAGTGAAATTCGGTGACACGGTATCTGTGGATGACGGGATATGCGAAATAAAAGGAAACGTGAGCGACTGGCAAGTAACCAATATCACTCACACGAACTCTGACGGAGTGTTCACGAAAGACGCAAGCGGAAACGTGACAAGTCTTGACGGAACTACTACAAAAGGTATGCACATATATATCTCTGTAACCAAGAACTAAAATGGCAGACAACAGCAAGGCACTTGAAAATGGTTTCAATAAAGCGAAACAGATTATCCGTGAGCAAGTTGAAAAGGGACTTATGGTGCAAGCAAATAAATTAGTTGAGAAAGCCTACAAGTTATACCATTCTCCAAAGATGGCATTTACTGGGCAGACTTGGACTGGAACTGCTGTTGGTGTTTATAGTAATGGGGCACTGATATACGTGATAACTACAAAACAGTTTGCTGATATGCCCGCACCTGTAAGAAAGAAACTCACATCAGGAGAATATGCCTTTCTTAAACCCGATTACATGGGCAGACATAGAGGATATAAGGGTGTAATAGAAACTGACAAGGAAAACAGTGAGCAAGACGCAATAGGATTTTTGCAAGGGCATAGAGTGAACGGAAAATACGGTATAACCGTAGTAAGCGGCAGCGAATATGCCAGTTATATTGAGGATGTCCTAAAGGGAGATGTTATCACTGGAACTTATCACTATGCGCATGGTCTGAGAGCGGTTGATTTGGTTAAAGCATCGTAGGCGTATGGAAATGTACAACAGGAACGAAATCTGCAAATCGCTATATACGGTTTTCAAAAACATAGGTGAAAAAACCTTTATTGACGACAGACCTAGTAGCACGACAACACAGATGAACTCATTTGTGGTAATCAAGGTGGGCGAAGTAGACCCTATGCACGCTTACGGAGACACATACGTCACGCTAAAGGTATTTCAAAGGGACAATGACGGGACATCCAAGGTCACACCTTTATCGGACATGGAACAGAAGGTGTATTCCCTATTGCCAATAGACAACGACCTTTACAAGGCACTCAAGCCAAAGACGCTTGAAGCGAAGTCAGACGGAAGCGGTTTCCACTATCTCACGATATATTTTGATTTGATTTTAAAGTAACAACAACACAAAACACATAAAATTATGGCAGCAGCAACTATTACAAAGAGTCTTAGCGACTTGAAGAAAGTGTTTGCACAGATGCACAACATCTACTACACCAAGACACCAAATTTGACTTTGGCTACTTTGGTGTAGTAGCATATCGTGACTGGGAAAC
>OGVK01000060.1_pt1 | contig 13765 bp, 13 predicted proteins | sample 1575721 | NCBI WGS metagenome assembly OGVK01 (sample SAMN07581521, study PRJEB24739) | freshwater metagenome | place: Singapore | collected 2015-01 | reverse complement strand
TAACCAGCTCAGCATGATGTACACCACCATCAAGGTGAAGAAATAACTCACCCAGATTAAGCCTGTCCGCATCAGATTATGTCGATTAAACAAATCCTGAAAAGTGGCTGGTGCCACAGTGTCATCACCACCGACAATAAAACTGCTGTCACTGATTTTGATTGAAAGTGCGGTAGCCGTCTTTGTTAAAAGTGGTTCAAGGGCTTTCAAGTTGATTCCCTGCACTGCCATTAAACCACTCGAGCTTTGTGCTGCAGCCGTCATCAATACTGCACGTTGCTGTGCCAGATATAGCCCCTGCTCAAAACTAATTTTTGATGAACAACTTAGGGCACTAAGTTCTCCCAACGAATAGCCTGAAAAGCTAATGATTTCATCTAATAGCGGTTTTAACTTTTGCCAACGACACCATTGCAGTGCAAAAATAAACGGCTGGGCAAAATCATTCGGGTATAAATCCGCTTCGCTTAAATTTGGATCAAATAATTTCGGTAAATGCTGTTGCAGTTGCTGACTCACATTGAATTCAAGCGCGAGGTCTTGGAGTTGCTGCACATGGGATAAATTCTGCAAGCCTTGTCCACTAAATATGATTGCGAAATTCATGCTCCACCTTCTGCAAAAATAAGGTCACACCGAGTAAATCCGCACTACCCCCCGGGCTAAGACGGTGCTGTACAAAATAATCTTCGATTTTCTGCACATCTTCAACCCAGTGTGTTTGCAAAATGCCGCCACGTGCCAAAAACTGTTTGGCCATGTCTTGCACAATATATAGCGCAGATAGACCACCGCGCCAAACAATATTGGTATCTTGTAGATGTGCCATTAAAGCAAACAAAGTTTGAATTGCGGCTTTGTTTTGATCTGCAGTTTTTGCATATATTGTTGAATAATGTGGAAGCGCGACATCTAGAACGGTTTTAAAACCAGAAGCTACTTCTTCAATTGCCCCCGTAATGCCGTATTGACTGCGCATACGCTGCCCATGGCTATTCGGGTTGCGTTCTAAATGATGCAATAATTCTTCTTGCCACGTTTGCTTGAGCATTTTACTAATGGCATCTGCATGTATAGGCGTATCGGCTGCGAGACATTTTCCTACGGCAGCACTGGCGAAACCTAAATTAAAAATCGCGCCTTTATGTGTATTCACCTGCTTGGTGGCTGCCATCATGTCCTGTTCAGCTTGAATCCCACATTGTCGAATACTGTCAAAACTGACGTCATGAAAGCCATTTAAACATTGTTCTTGAAAATAATATGTTAAGGACTGGATGCTGCGCTCAAACAAGGAAAAATCCATATCTTGATGGCTACCTTGAGTGGTTGGGCAAACCAAACCGGGTTTATGCGCCAAACTTACTTCATCATAAAGCGCTGTTCGCGCCAGAAGATCTAAGCGCATTGCATGCTGCGAAATATCTAAGAATAGATGGTCATGCTTCTGTACAGTCTGCATCTTCAAGATTCCATTCTAATAGTTGTTCTAATTTCAGCATGTCCACACGCTGCAAACCTTTGCCGATAATGCTCTGCTTAGCGTCAGGGTAAATCATCAGCAATTCATTAAATGAAACATGCCAGTCTGGATGGATTTTAATTTCACCATCTAAACGGACTGCGCTTAAAGTTTGAGTATTTTGAATCAATTGTAAAATGTCTGCTAATCGTGACATATCTTGCGGATATAAAACCAAATCTAAATCCGAGGTAGCACGTACATAGGCTTCTTGGGTCAGATATTCGTAGGCATAGGAGCCATAAACATAAACTTCACAGTTGAGTGTGATTAAAGCTTTAGCAAAATCGTGCTGTGCTGCATCTTGAAAGCTCTGTGGTCGTTCAATTAATAAGGTATGTAAGGAAAGTGGTCGGGTAATGAGCTGAATTTCATCCGCTTCGACCAAGCAAGCCACACGATATTTACATCCCTCAACCAAGCAATTGATCGCCAGCTTAACCTGAGTTGCATCGTCATTGTCCTGCCGACAAATGGTCATCGGCACGGACTGTTGCAGCAACTGGTACACTTTTTGTCTAGCAGGTTCAGGTAAGGAACTATCCAAAAAAAGTAGGTCTGCTGCGGGATGCAAATAAGCCAAGTCATGACGATCCATATGCTTCCTCCTTAAGCGTTGGCAACTTTCTCGATCACAGGGTTGCACAACTGACGACCTTGGCGTTGCTGGCCGACAACACGGCGCTGGTCAGTAATATAACTTTCGAGCTGTTGCTGCTGATTTAACAGGGCTTGGCTAATCCAGTCGGACTCTAAATCAGGCCAAATGGCATTGATCGCACCCATTTTGTAGAAATTTTCCACACCCGGAGCAAAGATGGCTGAACTTTGCGACAGGTCTTTCAATTTCTCCACAGGGATTTTAGTGACACGCGCCATCGCATTCAGGTCCATCACTTTGACTTGTGAATCACTGAGTGCATATACTTCATTTGCCATTAATCCATAGGACAGGAAGCCGCCACTGACGGCTTGTCCAAAAATAATGGCTAAATTGGCATGACCACTGCGACGCAGTAAATCCACACAAGATGCCAAATGCGCAAAGGTACGGTTTAAGCACAACAGTTCATCGGCACGTGACAAGTCTTGTCCTTGAGTATCGACAATAAATACCACTGGTGTTTTGTTTTGCTGTTGGATCAATTGCAGAATTTCGCCTGCAAGCTCAATCGCAATTTCCTGATTAATTGGTGCAGCATTGACCGTACCTAAAATGCGTACAGGACCCGCTTCTGTTTCAGCATTGCCTTTAATCACATAACCATTAATCTGGTAGTCCAACTGCTTTGGAAATAATTGTTTTAAGAGTAATTCTGTATTCATCTGCTTATCCTTGCTTTAACAACTTCACTTCATGCGCAGAGAGCATCGGGATTTGTTCTGGATGAGCAATGCCCAATTCATGCCAGATTTGCAATCCATCATTCTTGCCAAACCAGCGTTGTTGCTGCTGTTCCAGTTGCTGTTGCTGTTGTAGCAATTTCTCCAAATCCAGACGTGGCGCAGCTTGATTCAATTGTGCCGAAATGGCATCACGGATATCGGTTATGTCATCTTCAACCAGAACTTGGGCATGATTGAGCAAGAAACGATGCTTACCACCAGTCACACGCCAAACTAAAGCACGGTCTTTCGAATCAAACTCTTCCACACCTTTGACCGTTTCAATCACTTCTGGACCTGATAAAGCCAAACGCCCTTCTTCAGTCATAATAATGGTGCTGCTTAAGCAAGCACTGATGCCCATGCCACCAAATGCGCCACAAGTCCCGCCAATCACCGTGATAATTGGTATACCTGCATGTCGCACTTGTAACATGGCACGCATGATTTCTGAAATTGCGATCAGACCCGCATTGGCTTCATGTAGACGCACACCACCTGAATCCACAAAGAACACCACGGCTTGTGATTGATCCTGAATGGCTTTATGCAAAAGACCTACAATCTTCGCCCCGTGGATTTCCCCCACGGCACCGCCCATGAATTGTCCTTCTTGGGCAAGAATATGGATTGGGGTTTGATTGATCGCTGCTGTCCCAATAATCACACCATCATCAAAACTACCTGGAATATCCAAAGCAGACAAATGTGGGCTGACTTCGATTTCGGTCGGCTTCAAGATTTCTTTAAAGCTGTTTTCATCGACCACTGCTTGAATACGCGCACGTGCCGTTTTTTCATAGAAACTGTTTTTCAACATCACTAAATCCATGTTTTATTCTCCCTTAAACATAGAAATGGCTTGGCTTAGGCGCAAATTCACCACCGCAGGAGTCGCCCCCATATCATTCAACTGAAGTTTCAGCCCTGCCACCGCATGACGCTGTGCAAATTCATTTAAAACGGATTGCCATACATGCTGGAAACCTACCGCAGATGTAGTCACTTCCACTTGGCATACATCGGCTTGATCATGCTGTGAAACCAAAACTTCCAAATTTCCAGAACCGACCACACCACAAATCACAGGAGCTTTTTCTAGCGTTAAAGGCACTGACTGTATTTCAAATTTTAACTTTTCCATGTAAATCACCAATTTCTGAAGCGACTTGGAGGACTGTATAAACCGCCCGACCATTTAACTAAATCTTTGACCGATTTGGCTGCAAGCAAATCACGGCTGACCTGTGTCGGGTCAATGCCTAAATCTTCTGGACGTTGAATAATGCCACGTTGGCGTAATTCTTCGACTTTGGCAGCATCACGCTTCAAGCCAACTGGGGTATAACCCGCTACACCACGAATGGCTTGTTCACGTTCTTCATCAGTGCGGCAAAGCAGTAAATTGGCAATGCCTTCTTCCGTCACAATATGGGTGACATCTTCGCCATAAATCATGATTGGCGGCAGATCACTGTCCATTTTATCTTGGAGTTGCCAAGCATCTAGCTCTTCGACAAATACTGGGTGCATGTGTTCACGGTAAGTTTCTACCGTATGGACCACCAATTTACGACCTTTAATCAGCTTACCATCGGTGGCTTCACGACCTGCTTTGGTATAGGCATAGCTAGCATGACGGCGACCATGTGGATCTGAACCCATATTTGGCGCTCCACCAAAACCAGAGATACGATCAACCGTTGCAGTTGAACTGTTGCCTTGCAAATCAATCTGTAAAGTCGAGCCGATAAACAAGTCACAGGCATAGAGACCTGCAGTTTGGCTAAATGCACGATTGGAACGCATGCTGCCATCACTGCCTGTAAAGAACACATCTGGGCGTTCTTTAATATAGTCTTCCATCCCCACTTCCGAACCGAAGCTATGTACAGAATCGACAAAGCCACTTTCAATCGCTGGAATCAGGGTTGGATGCGGGTTCAATGCCCAATTGGTACAAATCTTCCCCTTTAGCCCTAAGGATGCCGCATAGGTCGGGAGTAACAATTCAATGGCAGCAGTGTCAAAACCAATCCCATGATTTAAGCGCTGAACTTGATACGGTGCATAGATGCCTTTAATGACCATCATCGCCATTAAAATCTGCACTTCAGTAATCTGTGCTGGGTCACGGGTAAACAACGGTTCTATATAGTTGTGCTTGGGACTTTCGATATAAAAGTCGACCCAATCCGCAGGTACATCCACGCGTGGCAGCTTATCGACAATTTCATTGACCTGTGCAATCACAATGCCGCTCTTGAACGCAGTCGCTTCTACAATCGCAGGTGTATCTTCCGTATTGGCACCGGTATATAAATTGCCTTCACGGTCTGCCGCATGTGCAGTAATCAAACATACATTGGGTGTCAGGTCGATAAAGTAGCGACCATACAACTCTAAGTAAGTATGAATGGAGCCAATACTAATTTTTTGCTGCTGAACCAACTGTGCCAAGCGCAAACTTTGTGGACCTGCAAAAGAGAAATCTACTTTAGAGGCAATACCTTTCTCAAACACATCAATATGACTTGGCAATGCCAAAACAGATTGCACAATGTGTAAGTCATTCACCGTATCTGAATTACATTGACTTAAGCATTTTGAAAGGAAATCGGCTTGTTTCTGGTTATTGCCTTCTAAACAGACGCGATCGCCACTGGCAATGACCGTTTCTAAAAGTTCAATTGCACGCGCATGTTCAACTTGTTTGCTAAAACCTTTTTGTTGTGCAAGATCAAGCTTCTCTTGTCTACGTGTGCGCTGCTTATCCCATAAGCGCTTCTTAACCATTTGGTTCATGTTGACACCTTTATGCTTTGATTAACCGAAAATGGCATTGATCGTGAGGAAAAATACCGATGGAGCGAGCAAACAACCCAAGCCTGTATAGAATGTTGCAACTAAAGCACCATAAGGAACTAAGCGAACATCTGTACCTGCTAAGCCAGCCGCTGTACCACTGGTTGTGCCCGCCAAACCACCAAAAACCATGGCAGAACGAGGGCTTTTTAAATACATGAATTTTGCGAGTAATGGTGTTCCAACCATAAAGAACACTGACTTAATCAGACCAATCGCAATGGATAATGCAATCACTTCCGAGCTTGCACCGACTGCTGTACCTGTTACTGGACCCACGATATAAGTCATTGCGCCTGCACCAATTGTGGTCATAGATGCTGGATCTCTATAACCCATAACCCAAGCCACCATAGCGCCAATCACAAACGGAATCACACAACCCAACAGCAACGCGATCATGCCGACCTTGCCTGCTTTCTTGACTTCTTTGACATCAACTTCGAATGCCGTAGAAGCAATGGCCAAGTCACGCAACATTGCGCCTCCAAGCAATGCAAAACCACCAAAAATTGCGATGTCTGAAATGCCTTTTTCGCCTTGGGTATAGACACCTGCGAAGTACGCCAAAACCAAACCCATGGTGATGGCAATTGCTGAACTTTGAAGTTTGCCTTTGGTAAGATATTTAGACAGGAGATGTGAGACGTACATCATTAACCCTGTTACTGCCAACGCTGTGACCAGCGCATTTTTCGTCAATACTGTGACTATTTCTTCCATTACGTTTCTTCCTTGTAACCCGACCAACCGTTTTTATTCTGTATCCATGCCTGACTGGCTGTTAGACCGCTTTTTCTGCTGTTTCAGCTGCCCATTCATAGGTTGCATAATCACCGCTAGATTTGTTTAACCAGCGAATCACCAGCACCGTACCAATAAGTGAAGCGACAGAAACAATCAGTCCCAACATTCCGCCTGATAAAGCGGCAACTACGTTTTGCTCTGCTGACATGGCAACCACGATTGGAATGTACATCCCTGACCAATACAACACGCCAAACTGTGTCACTTGTGGCAGGTGTCCACGTTTTGCTAAAAGCTCCTTTGAGATAATGAGTAAAATCATGGCAATCGCGACACCACCAACATTGGCTTTAACGCCAAGTGCCATACCTAGAATATTGCCTAGATAAACACCGAGTAGATGGCAGACTGCCAGTATGGCTGTTCCGTAAATAATCATCGCTGAATCCTCCCTGGATCATGCTGTACTTCTAATAATTTGGTATAGTTATAGCCTATCTGTATTCAGTGTACAATGCTTTGTACTCAAATAAACATAAATTGTATACAATTTTTTTGGTGATGTATGAACTCAATTGCGGAACTCCCTCTTTCTATTCAAATTAGTAAAAAATTAGAGGACGATATTATTTATGGTTTCTACTTACCGGGAACCAAACTGGATGAACAAGAGCTGTGCGAACGCTATGGTGCTTCTCGCACGCCGATTCGTGAGGCATTAAAACTGTTGGCTGCTGAAGGCTTAGTTGAAATTCGCCCGCGTCGTGGTGCGATTATTCCAACCATTAACCCGCTGACTTTATGTGAAATGTTTGAAGTCATGGCTGAACTGGAAGCCATGTGTGGACGCTTGGCAGCGCGACGCATTCAGCCTGAAGAAAAACTGGAATTACAACGCTTGCATCAGTTGTGTCAGGACTATTTGAATCAGAATGATTCAGAAAATTACTATGAAGCGAAGCGACTCTTTCACTTTGCCATTTACCAAGCCAGTCACAATGCTTTCTTGATTGAGCAAGCCTGTACGCTACATAAGCGTCTACATCCGTATCGTCGTTTGCAACTGCGTGTGAATAACCGTATGAACAATTCATTCACGGAACATAACGACATTCTAGAAGCCATCTTTGCGGGCAATGAACAACAAGCTGAGGCTTTACTGAAAGCACATGTGGTGATTCAAGGACAGAAATTTACCGACTTTATTTCAACCATTGAAAGTCTACAGCCTAAATCCTAATAAGCGTTCAAGCATCGGGGCTTCAACCCGATGCTTATATTAAAAATAAAGCTAGGTTTTAAATCTCATTTATATTTTCAAGTTTCTTTTTTTCAGTATACTCTCGCGATGTATTTCACTTCGGTTACAAACTGAAACATGACTTCCACCTTTCGCCAGCAATTGCACATGCGACATACCTTCATTGGTATGCTGACTTTGCTTTGCTTGTTTTGGCACATGTTTCTGCCCACCTTAGTGCAAACGGGTATCGCACCTGCGTTATATGCCATTCCAAGTCACTGTCAACCAACTGCCAATATGGCGTTGACCATGCAAGATGAGCATTTGCACCAAACCCATGCGCAAATGTCAATGCATCCTACTGCGCATATGCAACTCGACCATCAGCACGAACATAATCAACTCAGCCTACATGAGCTTGAGGTCTATGCACTTGCTTCTGAAATTATGAAGCATTGCCCGCTCTGTAGCCATGGACTGGATGCCGCTGCAATTTTGCCGTTATTGGCGCTCATTTTACTGTTGATTGTTGCTTGGTTCGCTCAGGTGCGCTGCTTATGTTACCGATGGGCAGAACAACTTCAGATTCCTCAACTGTTTTATCTGTTCCCACTAAAGCAAGCTCCACCCTTCGCCCTATAAACATCGCAATTTGATTTCTTATTTCACACAACACGTTTTCACCTGTTGTGCGCTTTTGATTGCTTTTTTATAGGTTTTATATGCAAACTTTACCTTTTCGCTTATCTCTACTGGCGACAGCATGCCTGTCTGCAACAACGGCTTTCGCAGAGACGACTGCACCATCAGATACTCAAAGTTTAGCCACCATTATGGTGACTGCCAGTCGTGAGGGCGAATCACTCAGCCATACCCCAGCCGCAATCAGCAAAGTCGACCAAGCACAGATTGAAAAATTACATCCCACCTTTATTGGTCAAGTCGTCAATAAAACCCCAGGTGTGCTGATGAATGATTTGGGTAATGAACAACACATGATGTCCATTCGCCAGCCCATCACCACTGCAGCGGTCTATCAATATCTGGAAGATGGTATTTCTATTCGACCTGTGGGTGTGTTTAACCACAATGCCTTATATGAAATGAATATGGCGGGCATTGGTAGTATCGAAGTGCTGCGTGGACCTGCCAGTAGTGTTTATGGCAGCAATGCCATTGGTGGAACAATCAATTTTTTAACGCAAGCTCCGGGCCTCAACCCAACCGCAGACTTGGGAATCCGTTTCAGCAGTGAAGGCTTTCGTCGGCTAGATCTTGCTGCATCCAATACCTTTAATTCCGCAGTGGGTGATCAAGGCTTACGCCTTTCGGGCTATGTCAGTGATCGTGGCGACAGTTGGCAAGATCATGCAGAAAGCGATAAACAAAGCTTTACCCTACGCCATGACTGGCAAATCAGTGATGCGACACAATTAAAAAATATCATCAGCTATAACCATTTATATGCAGATATGACAGGAAGTCTGAACGCGCAAGATTTTAGTCAACGTCCTGGCTATAGCTACCAAACCTTCACCTATCGTGAAGTGGATTCAACCCGTGTATCTTCTCAACTGAGTCATGCATGGAATGATCAACAGCAAAGTCAGATGATATTGTATTACCGTGACAACACCACTGAACAAAATCCAAGTTATAACATCCGTACCGATGTTAAAAATGGCGTACCTACAGGGACCTATACTGGACAAACCACCTATAACAGTTTCCAGTCCTATGGTCTAAATGCACAGCATGTTGCGAATTTTGATCGTGTGAAACTGATTGTGGGAGCAATGGCGGAACTGACGCCGAATGAAGCCCGAACCAATGACATTCAAGTGTTTCGTGATCCTAGTACACGTATTTACACAGGCTACCAGCAACGTAAATTACTACGTGATTATGATGTCGATGTCAGTAACCAAGCGCTGTATAGCCAAGCCAACTGGCAAGCCTTGCACAATCTGAATTTGGTTGCTGGTGCACGCTATGACTGGATCAAATATGATTATCACAACCATCTCACGCCTTCTAATGTCACGGGTGCCCCAGATGAAAGTCGTAGCTTTCATAAAGCCAGTCCGCAACTGGGTTTCATCTGGAATATTACCCCTACACTGGATTTTTATAGCAACTGGTCACAAGGCTTTGTCCCACCAGAAGTCAGCAGTTTATACGGCGCGAACTTGGTCACACCCAACCTGACTGAAGCGACCTTCAATAATATTGATGCAGGTCTGCGTTTCCAATTGTTGGGTGATCGACTAGATGGCGAAATTACGCTTTACCGTTTAACAGGTGAAGATGAGGTGATTAGCTATACCAAGCCTGACAATGCCCGTGAACCTCGCAATGCAGGAAAAACCCTACATGAAGGCATTGAAATTGGCGGGTCATGGAAAATCAGCGATGCTTATCAGCAACGTTTGAAACTTTCAGGAAGTTTGGCTCGACATGAATATCGTGAATTCCAGCCCTCTTCAATACTGGATTACAGCGGTAACAGTATGCCAAGTTCACCGAAAAGCTTTGGCACATTGGAATATCAAATTAAGCCTATTCCAGCATTATTACTTTCAGCAGAAGGCGTTTATGTCGGATCTTACTGGATGAATGATGCCAATACGGTGAAATATTCAGGTCATACCTTGCTCAATTTACGTGCCAATTATCGCCATAAAGCCTATGAAATTTATGGACAAGTTATGAATGCAACCGATGTGCACTATGCTGAAAGCACCTCGTTTAGCAATAATCAGGCGAGTTATACCCCTGCTGCACCGCGAACCTATTTGTTGGGTTTACAGTATCATTTTGGGAAATAGCGCTTCAACAATTGTCTAAAAAATTATGTAATCCATTGATTTTACCGTTTTTAAATATCATTCTTTCCAATCAGTATTGCATCTCAAATTAGGTGCAATACGCTCAATCTAATGCTCAAGTCAGCTCAACTTTTTCGCTGAATTATGACAATACTGATTTAGATAGCATCCTATTCACAGAGTACAAAAATTCGATAATTCTCCCATTAATCATAGTTAAAATATCAGCTCTTTTCTTAGACCACACCTTCACAATATATTGTTTTTATTCAATAAAAATAAAATTACATACAGATAATAAAATCAGTTCTTGATTAATCTGCCTCCATTTATATTTAAGAAGTTACTCACAAATTCAGTTGATGATTTTTACATTCCCGACCCCCATGTATTTGTAATTTGATGGCGTTTATTTAATGCAGATGCTCCAAATTTTAAATGTCGAAGATTTATTCGATCTATTTTTTAGATAAATTTCATAAAAATAAACGGTTTTACCAAGTTTTTATAATTCAGTAGTTTAACTCTCGCAGGAAAGGGAAACTATCGTCGAGAGATTAAATATGTTTAAACGTTCATTACTTGTTGCCATGCTCGCAGCAGTAACTACCAGTAACTATGCAGCCCCATTGACTAAAGACAACGGCGCACCAGTTGGCGATAACCAAAACTCAATTACTACGGGTGAACATGGTTCTACCCTACTTCAAGACGTCCAATTGGTACAAAAACTACAACGCTTTGGACGCGAACGTATTCCTGAGCGCGTCGTGCATGCCCGCGGTACAGGTGCTTATGGTGAGTTCGTGACCACCAAAGATTTATCTGACCTGACCGTTGCCTCTTTATTCAAAGCAGGCACGAAAACACCAGTCTTTTTACGCTTCTCTACCGTGATTCATTCTAAAGGTTCACCAGAAACCTTACGTGACCCGCATGGTTTTGCCATTAAATTCTATACCCAAGAAGGCAACTGGGACTTGGTTGGCAACCAAACCCCTGTGTTCTTTATTCGCGATGCGATTAAATTCCCAGACTTCATTCATGCCATGAAACCATCGCCGATTGACAATGTGCAAGACCCGAACCGCATTTTCGACTTTTTACAAAGTCAGCCTTGGGCAGTCAATATGTTGACCTATGTCTACACCAATAACGGTGTTCCAACCAGTTATCGTGAGCAAGACGGTTTTGGCGTACATGCATTCAAGCTGTATAACGATCAAGGCGAATACAAATACGTGAAGTTTAACTTCCGTTCTAAGCAAGGCGTCAAAGGTCTTAACCTTGAACAAATTCAAGCCATGCAGGCGAAAGACTTCAACCACTTGACCAATGATTTGTACAAGAACATTAATGCGGGTAACTTCCCGAAATGGGATTTGTATATTCAGGTGCTTGATCCTAAAGATCTGAATAAGTTTGATTTTAACCCATTAGATGCCACCAAAATCTGGCCGACCAATTTGGTTCCTGAAGTGAAAGTGGGTACTTTGACCCTAAACCGTATGCCGAAAAACTTCTTTAATGAAACCGAACAATCTGCATTTGCACCGGGCAACATCGTGCCGGGCATTGAGCCTTCTGAAGACCGCTTGTTACAAGGTCGTGTGTTCTCTTATTCAGATACGCAAATGTATCGCTTAGGCGCAAATCATCAGCAGATTCCAGTAAACCGCCCTGTCGTTCAGGTCAACAATAACAATCAGGATGGCACCATGAACATCTCTGAGCGTGAGTCGAATGTGAACTACGAACCAAGCCGTATGCAGCCTAAACCAGGGACAACCAACGCCAAGGCAGTCATGACGCCATTAAATGGCACAGTCATGCAACAGGCCATTCAAAAAGAACAGCCATTTAAACAAGCAGGTGAATTGTACCGCTCTTATTCGGCTACCGAGAAAAAAGACTTAATTCGTAATTTAGCTGCCGACTTGGGTGCAGTCAAAGATGCCGAAACCAAACACATCATGCTGTCGTATTTCTACAAAGCTGATATGGACTACGGTACGCGTTTAACTCAAGCCGTGAAAGGTGATTTGGCAACCGTGAAAGCCAAAGCGGTGCTGTTGAAAGACTAATTTCAACCATCCACCAGATGTGTGACTAGGGAAAATTGGACGTCACCACCGAGAAGCCCTGTAAAACTCTACACCTTTCCTGCAACCCTAGGGTGAGTTTTACAGGCACTATTTTTATCGTCTGTTAGGAGTCTTGAACATGAAAACATTATTCAATATGAGCATGTGGGCTTGCTTAAGCATCAGCAGTATCACCTTGCTGACCCTTGGCATTGAAAGTGTCAATGCTCAAGAACCCGCAACAATACCAACTACTCAAACAGATTCTGCTCAGCAGGAATTGATTGATCTGTATTTTGCCGCGGCCAAATCAGGAAATACTGAAGTCGTACAAGAATTTCTGACTCATGGCTTTCCTGTAGATATTAAAAACCGAGCAGGATTTACCGCCCTGATGATGGCGGCCTATTATGGTCATGCCGAGGTCGTCAACACGTTATTGGCGCATCAGTCCGATCGTTGCTTACGCGACAGCAAAGGTCATACCGCACTCATGGGTGCGATTGTGAAAGGTGAATGGGGCATTGCCAAACAACTGAGTAAAATCGACTGTGACCAAGCAGCCAAGCAAGAAGGTGCTTTAACCACCGAGGAATTTGCCAAAGTCTTTGGTCAGCAAGATAAACTCAAACAGTTGTTACAATCCCCTTAAGGCTCTTACTTGCCTAAATATAGCTACCCTATTACTACAGCACTATTTATGAAACCGTAGTGATTTTGGGGTGATTCAATTCTGCAAAACGCTGAATTTTATCAATGTCTTTTTGAATCGAATTCGACACCACATTCGGTAGTACCTGATTCACTTTAACAAAGATTTTTTCAGGATAGCCCACTTGATAGTACAACTTGTCGTTTTGCATAAATTGATACAGCTCTTCAGCCACAAAGGAAGGACTGTCCATTTTCACGCCCAGTTTGGCATTCATTTCTACCACTACTGGACTGTTCATGGCAGTGTCGGTTGCACGTGGCAAGAAATATTTAAACTGAATCGGTGAATTGGAATATTCACGTGCCAAAGCTTCAGTTGCACCGCGTAAGGCAAACTTACTGGCGCAGTAACTGACATAACCAGGGTAACCAATGC
>OGVK01000059.1_pt1 | contig 13818 bp, 16 predicted proteins | sample 1575721 | NCBI WGS metagenome assembly OGVK01 (sample SAMN07581521, study PRJEB24739) | freshwater metagenome | place: Singapore | collected 2015-01 | reverse complement strand
TCTTTCCCTACACGACGCTCTTCCGATCTGTTTCCCAGTCACGATATATGTTGAGCTAGTTGCAAACAATGGCGCACGTCGACTTCGTGCGTGCATCTTAGGTGTTATTCCAGGCGATGTAATTGATGATGCGGTTGCTCAATGTGAAAGAACAATTCATGCAAGTGCAGATACTTCACCTGAAGCAGTTCAGAAACTTGTAACCGCATTCGAGCAATTTGGCGTGAGTAAGAAAGACATTGAAGATTTTATTCAACGTCGAATTGATGCGATAACAGCAGCAAATATCGTCTCTCTACGCAAGATTTTTACCAGCCTTCGTGATGGCATGAGCACACCTAAGGACTGGTTTAAAAATGCTAAAGCTGTGGAGGTAGCAGCGGTTGAGGCACCAAAACCAACGCTGAATGACGATGAGTTTAATGCGGCACTGGAGCAACTAAACGCTAACGCAATTGATAAGGCTTATATCTTGGATGGGTATTCGCTAACAGATGCTCAGCGTGTAGCGGTGGAGGCTCAGTGATGGAAATTAGTCTTGGAAATTTAAGTGTTTCAGAGATTCAAGCAAGACTTGGTATTGAGTTTCCAGAAGATATTGTGAGCTTCATGCAGGAGAATCATCAAGCCACAGCAAGCAATATTCAGAAAGGAAAATGGCACTGTTTTGATATTCCGTTCAATATTGTGTGTGGTGATGTTGAAACGGCTCAAAAGATTTTTGATGCTTTAAAAGGTCAAGCGGAAAACTGCAAAGAATCTTTACGTTTTAGTGTTTACAAGGGGTGAGTCATGAAACTATTTCGCTGTTCATCCCTACACAAGCTTATTGGTGATGCTCAAAGCATTGCCAGTGAGCTGCGAAACGATGAAATCAATACGCTTATTCGCAAGAAAAAACGTACTGATGAAGAAGAGTTTTTGATTCAAAAGCTTAAAACCATGTCGCTTTCAACATCAGCAAAAAGCGAAATTCGAAAGATTGTTAAGGAGGATTTAACCAATACTCACAAATTTAAAGGGAATTTAGCTACTGAAAAAGGGAATTTCCTTGAGGATATGGCGATTGAGCTATCAGGAAAGATGCGCTTTCGCAAGTATCAAAAGCATGTTGGTCGAGTTGAAAACAGCTTGATCACTGGTGAATGCGACATTCTTGATTTGGATCGTAAGCTGATTTTAGACACTAAGTGCACTTGGGATATTGACACTCATCCTTGGTTCCAAGATGAAGCCTTGGAAAAGTGTATTGATGCTGGGTATGACTGGCAGATGCAAGGCTATATGTGGCTTTACGGCTGTGAGTCTGCCGAAGTTGATTTTTGGCTACTCCCTTGCCCTGCCGAGCTTTTGAAAGATTGGGATGACATTGATTATCTCGTTCATTCAGTTGAAGCCATCGACATTCGAGAGCGTAAAACCACGGTTCGCTTTGAGCGTGATGAATCCATGATTGAAAAAATCAAAGCCAAGATTCCAGCATGTCAGGCGTATTACAACAAGTTATTCAGTGAACGTAAAACTGTTTCACAAATGGCATTAACAGCATAACCACCACCCACCGACAAGGATGTCTTATTGGGAAACTGGAGAACTTATGAATATTAAAAATTTAGAGATTGTTAATCAAATAACACGAATTCCAAACAATGTATGTCCTGCATTTATGGAGTGGTGTTTGCGTGGTGGGCACAGCATTGCCTATGTTTCCAATATCGCGCCAGCTAAAGTCGCTTCTGCCACCGCCATTTCAAGCCCACTCAAAGGCTCACCTGTTGCTGATCTAATTATCTCAGCTCAAGGCACACCCCTTGAACAACCCTTGGTCAGTCTGATCAATTTCGGTTCTCAGGCCATTGTCTGGGCACAGCAACAGGACCCAAACTCCCTACCGCATGATGCACTGGCAGCGGGCATCAGCTTGAGTCAGGCAGGTTCTAAAACCTTTGCCCAAAAATATACACTCGGTATGCCTGAATCGGCTTGTGGTGAAGGAGCTTCTATCGATAATGGCATTTACTTTTATTCTTTCTCTGGTAATTCAACCTTAACCAATATTCTCGATCCAGACTCTGTATTGGCTGCCACAGGATTACTAATGCAAGCACCGAATGACAATGATGGCTTGGTTTCTCGTTGTAGTGCCAAATATGGCAAGACCATCCGTGACAATTACAACTGGAATCATTTAGATGTGATCAATCAGTTCTTCGCCTTACGTTCAGTCTTTTCTCCTGATCCTGTCGATATCTATCGTCAACATGCCAACCGCTTAAAACTACAAGGACTATAAAGTCATCAGCAAAAAAAATGCGCCAAACGGCGCATTTTTCTCACTCAAATAAAACTGATTAAGCTTCAGTTTTACGAGCTGGTAACTTTTCACGAATACGTGCAGCTTTACCAGACAATTCACGTAGGTAGTAAAGTTTAGCACGACGAACGTCACCACGACGTTTCACTTCGATTTTAGCAACGATTGGAGAGTGAGTTTGGAAAACACGCTCAACACCAACACCGCTAGAAATTTTACGTACTGTGAACGCAGAGTTCAAACCACGGTTTTTCTTCGCGATTACAACGCCTTCAAATGCTTGAAGACGCTCACGATCACCTTCTTTTACTTTTACCTGAACGATAACAGTGTCACCTGGTGCAAAAGCTGGGATGTCTTGTTTAAGCTGTGCATTTTCAACAGCTTGTACTAAAGGATGCTTACCGCTCATGGGGTATCTCCAATATGTGTGGGTCAGAAGAGGTCTGAGATCCACTGGGTATAGAGGCTAAAGCGCATAGACCCGATTGACTTTCCCTTTATGCCTGACCGCTTCAATGCATAAAGAGCCTAATAAACAATACTTCAACACAACCGCTCAAGTATTGGCTTCAGTAAATAACCGAAAGTTATTTTCCTGATAAATCTTTGAGCCATTTTTTCTGCTGCTTGCTCAACTCCACCTTTTCCACCAACTCAGGTCGGCGTTCAAGAGTACGTTGATAACGCTGCAAAAACCGCCATTTCTCGATATTGGCATGATGTCCCGATTTCAAGACTTCAGGTACATCCAATCCTTCAAAATGGTCTGGCTTGGTATATTGTGGGCAATCTAACAGACCATCCACAAAAGAATCTTGCACATGAGATTGCTCATCAGACATAGCACCCGGAAGTCTCCGAATCACACTATCTAACAGCACCATCGCAGGAAGCTCTCCACCCGATAAAACGTAATCCCCTATCGACCATTCCTGATCAATATATTTTTGGATTAAACGTTCATCGACCCCTTCATAACGCCCGCATAGCACAATCAAGCCATCATAATCGACGAACTGCTGTACCGCTGGCTCATTCAGGGTTTTTCCTTGCGGTGACATATACACCACAGGAACATGAACGGCTCCCGCTTGCTCTGCAAGCTGTTTGGCACGTTGAATTGCTTTCGCCAAAGGCTCAGCCATCATCACCATACCTGGACCACCACCAAAGGGACGTTCATCCACTCTTTTGTAGTTGCCCTCAGCAAATTCACGTGGATTAATACAATGGAGCTGTACAATGTCACGTTTTGCTGCGCGCCCGCTAATACCGTAGGCTGTAATCGCTTCAAACATTTCAGGAAAAAGCGTAATGACTGCAAAAAACATCGCAGACTCCCGTATTTCCAAAAATAATTAGTAATCTACGCCCCAATTCACGTAGATACGACCAGCTTCGAGATCAACGCGTTGTACCACATCTTTATGCCATGGAATCATACGCTCTTCGCTATCGACACTTTCAGCAGTTGCGCGAACCACCATCACATCGTTAGCACCTGTTTCAAACAGTTCATGGATTTGACCGAGATTGACTTCTTGTTCTTCATCGTCCAGACCTAACACGGTTAAGCCTTTTAAATCTGACCAGTAATACTCGTCCACGCCTGCTTGAGGCAGTTGCGATTTTGAAATCCAGACATTTGCGCCAACCAGATTATCCGCTGCAGTACGATCACTCACACCTTTTAGCGAAACAACCAAGCCTTTGCCATGCGGTTTCCAACGTTTTACATCAACTTGTTGCCAACCTGCTTTGGTCTCAATGTACCAAGGCAGGTAGTCAAAGATGTTGCTCATAGGTTCTGTATTGGAATAGACCCAGAGCCACCCATTTAATCCATATGCTGAACGTAACTGTCCAATCTGAATACGATCTTCGGGAACATTCTGTGTTGGTGTCATGGGCTACCTACTACTTAATCTAAAATTATGCAGTAGCTGCAGCTTTCTTAGCTTGAGCAGCTAAAGAAGCAACACGGTCAGAAGGTTGAGCACCTTGAGAAACCCAGTGAGCAAAACGGTCAGCATCTAAACGAAGTTTTTCTGCTTTACCTTGAGCTGTAGGGTTGAAGAAACCGATACGTTCGATGAAACGACCGTCACGTGCATTACGGCTATCAGTCACAATGATTTGATAGAACGGACGTTTTTTAGCACCACCGCGTGCAAGACGAATAACTACCATGATACAACCTTATAGTTTTTACGGATTATCCCTGTACCGACCATCGATACACTTCAAACCCCTTTCATAGAGGGCGATATTTTACGCTAAATTCACTTAAAGGGAAAGATCAAAAAAATAATTTATCCACAGTTTTGAATTTAGAAGTTAACGGCCATCCCAATTTGTTGTGGCTGACGGTACACAGGCAGTGCCACCATTAATGTCCGTACCTTTTGTCCAGCAACGCTCCCCCCGATAATTCACCACCAAATCCCCATCACCTTGTTGCGCTGATCCTGCTTTTGGTTTAGCCGTTAATGTCCATGTTTGTGAAGTTAAAGCTGCTGGCGTGCCGCCTACTGGACTTAAACTCACGGTATATAATGCTGTACCTTGAGTCGGATACGATGTTGCTATCCCAAAATCTGTTGCAGTCGCACCTGTTACTTTAAAATTTGCAATTTTATAGCGCTGAATCTGAGCAGCAATATCTAACATTGTACTTTGCATATCCGCCCGTTTCGTACGGCGGATATACTCCTGATAAGAGGGATAGGCGATCGCCGCCAATATAGCTACAATTGCTACAACAATCATCAACTCGATGAGAGTAAAGCCTTGTTGTTGTTTTACCATGCTTCCCCTCCCGTACCGCAACCTGTAAAAGTGATATTCGCAGCAGTCAAATTTCTACAGCGAATGCCCGTACTTGTAATTAAGTAGTTATAGTTCTTAGCATCTGTTGTAGTCGCTTTCAGCACCCAAGTATGACCCGCAGCACTTGTCGCATTTAACAATTTAGTCGTATCTGTACCATCTTTGAGCTCAAAGCTATAAGTTCTAGGCGTACTTAATGTTTGAGCAGACAAATCAAATCCCTTATAACTAAAATTTCGGGCTTTATGACGTTCAAGCAATGTCGCAATACGTCTCAACTCTTGTTGTGCTTTCGATGTCTCAGCTCTACGGATATAAGCTTGATAGGATGGAATTGCGATTGCTACGAATATCGCAACAATCACAACAACCACCATTAACTCAATTAAGGTGAAACCATTTTTATTCATCGTTCACCTCTTATTTTTCATACCAACGCTGTGGAATAAGTTTAACCTTAGTACTATAACGCTCATCAGGAATTACACTTCCTGTCTCTTTCGCTGTTTCACCAGTAATAAGTCGAGTTAACCCATTATCAGTCGCACCAATTGCAAAATCGCGAATACCTGATCCCAATTCCATCACGGAGTTAGAAGCTGTTAAACCTCGGCTTGCAACACATTGTCCAAATGGCATACAGAATAACGTTACCTTGCTTTCCCCTTGTACACCGCCACCACACGTACCGCTAAATCCCTGTTTACTCGAATCGTAGCTACTCACGTACAAGTCGTAGTCAATCACAGCTGGGGTATTTAAAACTTTTTCAGTCTGCAAGGCTGTACCTGCCTTGAACTTATAATACCAACCTGCCGAAGTTCCATAAGGTGCAATCAGTGTGGTATCTGAGAATCGATTTAAATCTGTAATCTCATTTAATATCGTTAGGCTATCTGTTCCCGACAAGGTTAAATTTTGTGTAGACAGGCTGGTAGAAGCCAGACCATATAAATCTGCTCGAGTTACATCTTTATCATAAATATTGTAAAGCGCATCATAATCACGACCCGTAGTGCCTGTTGCATAGGTTTTCAATGGTAAGCTGCGATTACCCGTACCAATCGAAATTACAGCAAAAAGTTTTCCACTTGCACTATCTTTATAGGTAGAAAAAGCAGGTGCTTCAAAGAAACGTGGACTGGTACCATTCGTCTGATGTAAATTTAACAACCGTACAGAGCGAGTAGCGAAAGCACCAATCGTACTAGCCGCATTATTTAAATCAATACGGAAAACTTGCCCACCTAAATCACCAAAATAAAGGTGATCTACCAAACCGTCATTGTTACGATCCGCTGTTTTAATATCACTAACTACACTATATTTTAAATTCGAATCTGCCAAGCCAATCACACCAGTTGTAGCCGATGTAGGGCTTGATGTACCGACATTAGCACTCGCCCACCAGAGCAAATCACCATTGAGCGCATCAAACATATATACGCCAGATCCTTGCTGATTGGTTTGATTATAATTATCAGCTTCATAACCAGCATCATAACCGCCACCTACAAACATGACTAACTTTCGTTGTCCTGCCCAACGCACCCAAGCAATTTTAGGTTTAGACCAGCTTTGCCCCATATGACTCAATTGAGAGACGGTTTTGCTTGAATTATTGTAGTAAATCTTCTGATTTTCTGGGTCAATGTGAAAATTAAGTTTAGGATCATCAACATCCTGTAAATTCAATGAATAGTAGCTTTTACCTCCCATTCGTAATCCACCGAAGAGCAACTGCTTGCCTTCATCCCCATTTTTACCCGCACCAACAGTTAAATTACTAGATGCATCTACTACATATTCAGTATAAGCAGTCCAAGGGGCATCAATGCCATAGAAGAAATTAGCTAAGCCACCACTCGTTTGATCCGCATTTAAAAAGGCTTGTTTTTGCTTTGTTACCATTTCGTGAGGAACAAAGGCAAAAATTTCTTTACCTCCAGTACTATCACTTTCACTATCACCAGCTTTCACGACATGCAATAAACCCTGTGTGGTCGCATATAACACATAGTCTTCACGATTCGTGGTTCCCAACTGCCCTGTTTCTTCGTCATAAGTCATCTTGCCTTTATTTGAGAATAATAAAGGTGAAGAATGCATAACCGCCCCCAACTGGCGAAGTTCAGAAGCTGCTGCTAAAGATGTTGTTGTAATTGTTGAAGGGTTTGCCGCATTAACCTTATAACCCAGAAGTGAAATTAAATAACCACGATCTGCATCTGAAGAGGTTAAATAGCTTAAATCAACTTTATTAAGCGTCGTAGACTCTCCAGTGCCTGAACTATTGCGGTTTGTTAATAATTTACGATTAACGACCGTCACACCACTGGTATTTACACTGGTACGTAATGACAATTTCGACTTAGCACCACCCATTAAAGCGAAGTTTAAACTTCCTGGAGTATTTTCATCACCTACAACATTCGCATCATAAGCAGGTGACCAAAAATCAAAGTTATCTACCAGCATACCTATGCTATTGACCACTAAGGTACTATTTTTATCGATCAACTGACCATTGGCATTCACTTTATACTTTTTCAAGTTACCCGCCCATAACTGATAGTCTTGGTCAGGAGTGGGTTTAAATTGAGGATAATAGGCATAGTTTTGCACAATCGCACTATTTAATGGATCTTGAGGAATAGTCGGAGAACCCGTTGTAATATAAGGGATGTCAACATGTGTAACTTTTTCAATGAATTCAAGAATACTGGCAATAACTTCACTCTTATTGTAAGCCGCATAGTAGCCACCACCACCCACAACGCCCGCAATTGCAGCATTCTGTTTGCTGAGATACATGTTCTTATCGCTTTGTGTATAAACTTTTTGAATTTCTTGTTTAATCAGTTCTACTGTTGTTGTTTTCTCATTATAGGTGGAGAGATTCGGAGAAAATGAGAAACCTGAACCAAAACTCACAACCGCTGTTTTTACAGGAATTTCTAATTTTGATTTACTGTTCATTAATAATTCTGCTGCTGTCGCAATACACTGCCACGCAGTACCATCTGATGCCGAGTTACCCGAACCACCATCTGGACATTGAGAAGTATTATTCAGAATCTGGTTACTCGACTTTAACACCACATTGGTGTTAGTTCGTGCTGAGCCCATGTCATCGTCAACAGGGATACCCGAGGTTAAGTTATAAATGCCATAACCTGTACACTGGGCAGCCGTAATCATGGTGGTATTATCACTTTGAGTCAGCAATGCTCGCGCAGCCTTACCATAGCCTTGAGAAACGTTAACCTGCTTTTCACCTTTATTGGTATCTGAGATACGAATCCCTGCTACAGCATTACTTAAAGTCACCCGATTCGCAGCTGTTAATGATAATGGACGGATCACACTCATACTTGCATCTGTTGGCGTTGCTGTATGTGGTGGGAAATACGAAAGACCTATCGAAATATTATCTCCCAGTGCTGTATTATTAATGACATTAAGTGCGCTTATTTTTAACCGTGTAAAACGGTCATAACACTTATAAGCTGCAACATCGTTGTTACCACTTTTTACCGTCGTTGCAGTGCAGTCCGCTAAAATAGCACTTTGATTATTCGATGCGACTTTTGTGTTTAGAATCGTACAATAGTTACCTGTAAAGCTATAGCCATTCGCTGTCACTGTTTCTGTCAGATACTTACTGCCACCCGTTCCACAGTCCATATCTGCACCAAAGTCTTCATAAATCGACCCCTTTGACTGGTTACCACTCGGCTCATTCGTCATAAAGGTTGAGTTATCCAAATTCAGCATAATGCTGGCTTTACCATCACTTGCATTTGCCCCGCGATAGATTTCAATATCACTGGCATAGCTATTCACCGTAAGACATAACAGCCAAGTAGATAGCACTGAGAGTTTAAATGTCACGATTTGATATTTCTTATTCATTTTCATTTACCTCTCAAAATTAAGTGTTATCAAATGCTTGGATTAGATTATATTCAGTGATCTGTGTATTTACAGGCACGCCTAAATCTTGCAAACATTGCGAAACGCTTTTATCAAATCCACTTGCTGCGGTTACACCATTTGGAATAATGACTTGATTCATGTGTTTAGAAAAACAATTATTAATATCAGTATCACTGGCTGTTGTTAATGCAGGGACGATTGATACTGCTGTCACCATAACTCTTTCTGCATTATCAATTTTTGCCGACTCTGTATCCGTACCTCGTTGCATAAATTCAAAAGGACTATCCACTCCAGCAGACTCACTAGAAGGATCTAACTGAATTTTTAAAGCAACTTGAGTCATGACAGCTTTACGTCCGCTGGTAAAGAAATCTGTATTCCCTCCTAATTGACAATAACCATCCGTCCCAAAACTATTGTATGCAGGTTGCGTACCTGACACCCACATCATAATGCTCGCTTTGGATAGGTCAAAAAACTCACTTTGCGCACCGCGGTAACAAAAGACCAATTCTTTTCCTTTGTTTGCATCACTTTTGATGAATCCAAACAATCCATCATAAGCAAGATTTCGTGTTAGCAACGCTGGATTCTCCACATTAAAAAGTGCTGAATCAGAGTTTTGTACCAGTAATTGTTGCGCTTGGCTGTTGGTTGCGATATTTAATGCTGTCAAGCTACTTCTCACAGCTAAAGTGCCAATGACTGTAATAATCACCAGCAAAATTAATACAACGATTAGTGTTGCACCTGTCTCTTTTGTTTTCATTATTCACGCTCCCCAAGTGCATTGCGCAAGGCAATCGTTTGTGACACCACTTGACGAATATATTTAGGATCTGAAGATGCCTTAACTTTCACCTCTTGGTCTAACACTTGGAAAGTTTGATCGGCTTTCACGACAGCATCACCACCCACCGATTGCGTCGAACGTACTAATGCACCGAGCTGTACCGATAAAATACGTGGACGTGGAGAAGCAAGTGCCATGTAACTTGAAATTGGTAAATATTGAAGCTTCCCGTCCGTAAACTGCACCCCAAGAAGCACTCTAAAATAATCAACACGTTTCATAATAATTTCTCCAGCACCACCATAATTTACAATGGCTGTTGGAGTGTTAATTGGATAATATCCCGCATCACATGCTAATGCTAAAGGTGAACTTTCATTACTTGCTTTATTATTATCTGATCTTAAAAAGTAACGCTGTATGACCATTTGTAACCCAGAGGCTTTAGGAAAACGCAACTCATTGCCTTCACAATCAAAACCACCAACATATTCATCCGTTGCTGTATCTAAAGTATATTGTGGTAAATATTGGATCACTAACTGGTCACTGTTCTGAGCAGTACCTCCAGTATCAGATACGTTTGAAGCTCCAGTCCAAGCATTCCCTGATCCTGCACTGGTCTTTCCATTATTTTGCGTTAATAACGTATCCGAGAGTCCGACAATTGTTACAGGTAAATTCGGATATTTCGTAACAACACCTGTTGCCGCATCTGTAGCTTGATCCACAAAACCAGATGCAACTGAGGTTAAAACAATTCCACCATAGACAATACGATCATTAATTGCAGCCTCAGTCACATTTAAATTGGTTAAGCGAATATCCTTAGTGATGTAATTCAGTCCAAAATTGGCATTATCCTGTAGCTCCGCCACGCCTTTTTGCATTGCGACGCTTTTTTGCCCCGTTAAAAATAATAAAATGGCTGCAGCAACAACGATTAAACCAAGCGCGAGAGAAATCATTAATTCAATTAAGGTAAAACCTACTTGTTTATTTTTCATTTTAATAGGTCTCCATAATTACACAGGTCGAAGCACTATTATAAGATGTACCATTCGTACAATCCCCTGTTCCTGTGCCATCAGTAGCGCTGGTATCTCCCCAAGCAACATACAAACAATTTCTGCCATCAGAATTACCTGCACAAGACAACATATTGACCGTCATCCCTAAAGCTGCTGCTTTACCTGTTACTTGCGATACATCAAAATCAGCCAAATCAGCCGCACTGCATGTATTTGTCATACAGTTTGTACTATATTCAACTTGATTAGCAGCAGTTCCCGTTTGAGTTTTATAGGCTGCTAGTCCATCTCGATTGGCACGAATACGCTCAGCCATATCTCGTGCAATATTCATTGCCTGAACACGATTGATAGATTCCGAGGTTGCTTCGACTGCCCGATATTGCAATGCAACAAATCCAAGAATTCCAATTGCCAAAACCAGTAGAGCCACTAAAATCTCAATCAGGCCTACACCTTTTTGACTAGATATCATTGTTTTCATGAGCATGTCCCTTCAACGACCTGTTGAATCGTCCCCATTTTAGAAATACTGACTGTTTTCGATAATGATCCCGATGCTTTTTCACATACAGTAAAAGACGTATCGGTAGTAGCGTTTTTAATTAACCCTGTAGATAAAAACGTGATTGTAGTTGGAGAGCCTGCTTTTAATACTGATTTGCCATTTGGCATCCAATTAAATTGAACATCGGTATCGGCAATCGCTGATGTATTCAATTGTACCGTCACTTCTCTGCGTTCTAATGCCGCCTTTGCACGTGCTTGTACTAATACATTTGCCAACTCTTGTGCACTTTTTCTTAGGTTTTGTTTAAGCATCATTTCACTAAAAGAAGGTGCTGCGAGCATCGCAATAATCGCCAACACCGCAATTGTCACTAGCAACTCAATTAAGGTGAATCCTCGACTGTTTCGCATACGCCCTCCCCAAGGCATTATTTTTCTTTACCCTATTTAAAATCATATTTCTTTTTTTTACAAAACGAACACAAACTAGATAAAAGGCATAAAAAAACAGATGATTGTCAAAAACCAATCATCTGTCAAATTATTAATAAAAATAAAATGTTAAGTAATTATGACTTTAAGCCTGGGTTACAGGAATACGTAACTCTTTCGGCAAACTAAAGGTAATATTTTCTTCTCGACCAGCAAGCTCTTCGGGTACTTTTGCCCCCCAATCTTGTAATCGTTGAATGACTTGCTTAATCAGAATTTCTGGTGCTGAAGCACCTGCCGTCACCCCAATTTTGGTATTTTCATTAAACCATTCTTGTTGTAACTGTTCTGCATTATCTACCAAATACGCTGCTTTACCCATACGTTCCGCTAACTCACGCAAACGATTCGAATTCGAGGAATTTGGAGAACCTACGACCAACACCACATCACATTGTTCTGCTAAATCACGTACCGCATCTTGGCGGTTTTGTGTGGCATAGCAAATATCATCTTTACGTGGTCCCTGAATATTTGGATATTTTTTTCGTAGCGCATCAATCACTTTGGCCGTGTCATCAATTGACAAGGTTGTTTGTGTTACAAAAGCCACTTTGTCAGGGTGTCGCACATCTAATTGCGCAACATCTTCCTCATCCTCAACCAAATAAATGTCACCGCCATTTTTCTTGTCATACTGCCCCATGGTACCTTCGACCTCAGGGTGCCCTTCATGACCAATCAGAATCGCTTCTACACCTTCACGCGCATATTTGGTCACTTCAATATGCACCTTAGTCACCAATGGACAAGTCGCATCGAAAACTTTTAAACCACGGCGTTCAGCTTCTTGTTGCACCGCTTTAGATACGCCATGTGCACTAAAAATCACAATATTGTCATCAGGAACTTCATCAAGTTCATCGACAAAAATTGCACCACGCTGACGTAAATCATCCACCACAAATTTATTATGGACTACTTCATGACGTACATAAATTGGCGGCTGAAAACACTCAAGTGCACGATTTACAATCGTAATGGCCCGATCTACCCCTGCACAAAAACCACGCGGATTAGCCAATACAATTTCCATAAAACCCTCATTGCTCACTTAAATGCACGTCATACGTTGCTAAATTTATGCAAACTAAAATACAGCTAGCTATTTAGTTTACAGCTCGTCTACTCTAAAATAGAGAAGATATTTTATCATATCAGGAAAAATATCATGTCGGGTCTCTTGTTTGTCGTTTCTGCTGCCTCAGGAACTGGCAAAACATCTCTCGTAAAAGCCCTACTTGAACGTGTAAATAACCTACATGTTTCTGTGTCTCATACTACTCGTGGTCAACGTCCTGGCGAACTCGATGGTGTACATTACCATTTCACGCAAAAAGAAGATTTTCTGGCTTTGGTTGAACAAGGCGGGTTTATTGAGTATGCAGAAGTTTTTGGCAACTATTACGGCACAGCGCAAGCGACTGTAAAAGAACAATTGGCCAAAGGACATGATGTTTTACTTGAGATTGACTGGCAAGGTGCGCAGCAAGTGCGTAAATTATTCCCAGAATCTAAACAGATTTTCATTTTGCCGCCAAGCCAGTTTGATTTACGCCAGCGTTTATCTAACCGTGGCACAGACAGCGTGGAAGTGATTGAACATCGCTTAAGTTGTGCTGTTGAAGATATGCAGCAGTTTGTTAATTTTGACTATGTCATTATTAATGATGACTTTAATAAAGCGCTACATGATTTGGAATCAGTCATTACTGCAAATCGTCTGGTGCTTACCCAGCAAGCCAATCGCCATCAGGATCTCATCCAAAAGCTGATCACGCCTGTTGAATCGTGAACATTGAGCCTTGATGTGTAGGATAGGTGGGAGGCTTTGAAGCGTGGACGCCAGTCTGCGTGGAGCCAACCTTGAAATACCACCCTGGCTCGTATCGTGACTGGGAAAC
>OGVK01000057.1_pt1 | contig 13906 bp, 13 predicted proteins | sample 1575721 | NCBI WGS metagenome assembly OGVK01 (sample SAMN07581521, study PRJEB24739) | freshwater metagenome | place: Singapore | collected 2015-01 | reverse complement strand
TTTCCCAGTCACGATATGCAGGCAAGAATTCATCCACATTTTCTTTTTAATAGCTTAAATAGTGCCATCAGTTTAATTGCGGTTGATCCCGATAAGGCGGAGCAGATGCTTCTGGATTTATCGCGCTTATTTCGTGCCAGCTTTCAAGAATTAAAATTGGTCAAGCTGCAAGATGAAATTGAACTGTGTCAGCGTTATTTAACCATTGAGCAAATTCGCCTAGGCAAGCGCTTGCATTTAGAGTGGAAGTTGCTGAATCCTGAATTATTTTCACAGGTGCAGATTCCGCTGCTGACTTTACAACCTTTACTAGAAAATAGTATTTTTCATGGAGTTGAGCAAAATTTATCAACCAGTACAGTCAGCGTATTGGTCGAAATTACACACAATCAAGTCAATATCGTCATTACAAACCCGTACATACAGGATAAAATAAATTTACGACAAGGACACGGTATTGCCATTGATAATGTAAAACAACGCCTGATGGCATATTATGGGCGTGCGGTCATCTTTCGAACCTTTGCAGGGGATGGGATGTATACCACTGTGGTGCAATATCCGTATAAGTAGAACAGTGGCGGTTAACTTATAAAAATAAACGACGTTAACTGAACGAAGGAGTAAGAATGGACATCCTAATTTGTGATGATGAGCCTCTTGCAGTAGAGCGTTTATCCAGATTGGTCACACAAATGGGGCATCAAGTCATTGCAACTGCCGCTTATGGTCAGGAAGCAATAGAGATGGTGCAATTTTATCAACCCGATGTGGTGTTGTTAGATATACAAATGCCAGAAATGGATGGTTTGACCTGTGCGCAATTCTTGCGTCAGTTGGAGCCTTCACCTGCCATTGTGTTTTGTACAGCGTACGATCAGCATGCTTTGGATGCATTTAAATCCCATGCCGAGGGCTACTTACTCAAACCGATTATGCAACAGGAATTGCAGCAGGTTTTGGATCAACTGACTAAACTCACGCAAGCGCAAGTGAGTCACTTAGAACAAAAAGAAGATATGGATAATCTAGAACAACGCCATCAAATCGCGGCGAAAACTTATCGTGGCGTGGAATTGGTACCCGTCGAAAATATTTATTATTTTTTAGCCGATCAAAAATATGTCACGGTTCGCCATAAAAATGGCAGCGTACTGATTGATGAAACCTTAAAAGATCTGGAACAGGAGTTTGGTCAGCAGTTTATCCGTATTCATCGTAATGCCTTAGTTTCGGTGCATTATCTGGAAGGTTTGGAGCTGATCAATTCTGGTCAATATCAAGTGCGCTGTCGTGAACTGGACGAGCGTTTATCGGTCAGTCGACGCCATTTACCCTATTTACGTGAACGAATTCAGAAACTTTGAACATGAATCTACGATTTCGTGCATGGAATTGGTAATTCTGCTTGCATTTTAAAGTTTGCAAGTTAAGTTTAGAATAACTGACTTCATTCAATGTATCTAAAAATTTATGAAAACTTTGAAGATTGCAACACGCCAAAGCCCACTCGCTTTATGGCAGGCAGAATTTATTCGTTCTAGCTTAGAGGCACGTTATGCCGATTTAAAAGTAGAACTGGTAACGTTTGTGACTCAAGGCGATAAAATTTTAGATACCCCGCTGGCCAAAATCGGTGGTAAGGGGTTGTTTGTTAAAGAGCTTGAAGCTGCACTGTTGGATGGTCGTGCTGATTTAGCGGTACATTCCATGAAAGATGTACCTATGGCCTTGCCTGAAGGTTTGAGTCTGGCGGTGATTTGCGAGCGTGAAGATCCTTTTGATGCTTTTGTTTCAAATAGCTATGCACATTTTGATGATCTGCCACAGGGTGCCAAAGTGGGAACCTCGAGTTTGCGCCGCAAATGCCAGATTTTAAAACAACGCCCAGACCTTGATATCATTGATTTGCGTGGTAACGTCGGGACGCGCCTGTCTAAGCTGGATGCAGGTTTGTATGATGCCATTATTTTGGCGAGTGCAGGATTAAAACGTCTCGGTTTAGCAGAGCGTATTCGCCATACTTTGCCTGCCAGTGTGAGTCTTCCTGCGGTCGGACAGGGTGCACTCGGCTTAGAGTGTCGTGCAAATGACCAACAGGTGCTTGATCTGATTCAGCCTTTATTACATGCAGAAACTTCAGCCTGTGTTCGCGCCGAACGTGCATTCAATGCTTATTTGGAAGGTGGCTGTCAGGTGCCAATTGCAGGCTATGCAACCTTAAATGACGAGCAAATTCATATTGAAGGGCGTGTTGGTAGTGTCGATGGTGCGAATCTACTGGTTGCAGAATTAAGTGGATCTGTGGCTGATGCGGAACAATTGGGTGAAACTTTGGCAAAACGCTTGCTCGATTTAGGTGCTGGAGAGCTGTTACGAGCTTTGCATTAAGTCATGTTGTTTATTAATACTCGTCCGCAGGCGCGTGCACAGGAATTGAGCTTAGCTTTGGCGCAAGCAGATATTCAGGTTCTAGATGTTCCATTATTGGAATTAGAAGCATGTGCTTGGTCTGCAGATTTGCAGGGCTTGTATCAGCAGTTGCTCAAGGCGAGTTGTGTCGTGGTGGTGAGTCCTTCTGCAGTGGAGTTTGGGATGGCAGGCTTGCAGCGCAGTGGTTTGACGTTGCAGGATCTGCAAGCCTTACAATGGATTGCGGTTGGTGAAAAAACCGCACAAGCCTTGGCAGAGTATGGAATCCAGAGTCATGTGCCTGAAGTCGAAACCTCAGAGGGAATGTTGAAAATTCCACTCCTGCAGCATTTGTCTTCATCGTCTTGTATCGCTTTTTGGCGTGGGCAAGGTGGACGCCAATTTATGATGGAGACCCTGCAACAACAGGGCGTGTCGATTTTAAATTTTATCTTGTATCAGCGTCGTTGCCCGACGCAAACGATGCAAAATTTTGGGCAAGTTGTCGCACAATTGCAACAGCATCAGTCTTATAGTGTGCTGATCAGCAGTGAAGCCAGTTGGTTGAACTGGCTGGCTTTGATGCAATCCCATCAGCGCCTTTTTGCACATGGGCACTTTATGGTGCTCGGTGAGCGGTTATTTCAACTGCTGCTTAAAGCACAAAAACAGCAGCATTTAGAATTCCATCTTCATTTATTATCCGATTTAAGTACTGAAACAATATTGCAGTGCCTGCGGGCGATGCCGAGAAATGCATGAAAAAGTTTTTAATTATTGTGATTTTGGTCTGTGTGGCATGGATTGCCAAATTAAGTTATGACCTTTTTCAATTGAATCAAACCCAGACGGTCATGCAGAACACATTACAGCAATTAGAAAGTAATAGCGCCAGTCTGAACGATCAACTTGTGGCGTTGCAACGTCAGAATCCTAAGCCGTCTGAAGCAGCGACCACTGCATCAGCACCTGCTGCTGCGGGTGAACCAGCGGCAAACACCATGCTGCAGATTGATCCGATGGCATTGATTCGTCAACAATTAGACTTGGTGGGTTTTGCCTTACAGCAACAGCAATATCATTATGCTTTAGAAAAGTTGGCTCAGCTGAATCTGAAACTGGAACAGTATGCTTTAGCACCAGCCCTCAAACAAAGTTTGCATCAGGCAATTGCAAAAGACCAAAAGCTAATCCAGCAGACGGTACAAGCACGAACAGAACAGCAGCAACAAATCCAACAACTGTCACAACAACTTGATCTGGCATTAACCCAAGAAATCAAACAAGGGCAAATGCGTCCAGTAGTGGGTGAGGAGAATAGCTCATTCTGGCACCGCTGGTTTGTATTGCAACCCGCTACTCAGCCCGCAACTCAATTGATGCAACGGGCGATTATTTTAAAGGAAGTACAGTTGCGTTTATTGGTTGCACGTGAGGCATTAACGCAAGGGCAATATTTAGAATATCAAAAAGATTTAAACGAGATTATCCAGATTTTAGCCAGCTTGCCTGATGCGCAGGCACAGAAATTGCGTAAACAAGTCGAGAAGATCAAAGGATTCAGCATTATTCCAATGCCAGTCCTGAATACACGCGCTTTGCTGGGATCTTAATATGAAACAGATTCTTTTGGCTTATGTATTTATCTGTCTGATCTTCATCGCATTGCTCAGTGTTTTGAGTTATGGCTATGGCGCAGGTTATGTCTACGTCTATTGGCGTGAATGGCAATTCCAGAGTAATGTCTGGGTTATCTTTATCGTATTGGCTGTGTTGGGTTTTATCTTTCAGCTGGTTTGGTTATTGCTTAAACGTTATTTTACCCGTGAGCAAAGAAGGCAAACAGCCATTTATGATTTCAAAACCTTGCATCCTTATGAACAGTTGGCGGTGATTTGGCTCTTGGATGCAGGACGGGAGCAACAGCAGTTTATTCAGAATGCATTTACCCAGTCGGGATTGTTGCGTGGGGTGATTGATTCACGCCTGTATTTAATGCAGCAACAATATCCTGAAGCCTTGTCGGTACTGAGTCAGAGTCATGCCATGGCATTTGAGTTGGCAGAAATTCAGCGGATTCAGGTTTTTCTTGCACAGCAGGATGCAGAGCAGGCACTGACACACCTTGAGTTTTTAACCCAGCATGAACTCTCTCCATGGTTGAAAGATGTACAGACGGCCTATGAGCAACGCTTAACAGAGTTATGGGGAGCCTTTGCGGTTCAGTTTCCGTGGCAATATCTACGCTCCATGCAATATGGTCATCTGGATGAAGCAACCAAACAAGCTTGGTTAGAACAACTGTTACAGCAGTTTGATCGTGCCAATGTAGAAAATTTGCAAGATTTGCAGCAGCGCTATTTAGATTTATCCAGCGAAATTGAAACTCGGAGTTATTCGATTAAAACCTTATGGTTGAAATTATTGTCGCGCTTACCCGATTTAAGTCAGCAACATGAAGATTTGGCCCTGCATTTGCTTGATCAGCAATTTAATGCAGAAGTTTTTTATTTGTGGTTCCAGCAGCAGTTGTTGAAACAAGTGCCGAATTATAGTGATGTGGAACAGCATATTCAGGACTGGGAATTGAAGTATCCGTCTTTGCCTGTTTTAACCTTTGCAAAATGGCATGTCTATGACGCGACTGGTCGGTTCAATAAAGCAGATGAATTATTAACTTTATATCCTGATAATGTGCTGATGAATTATTTGCGGATTAAATCGACGTTGAAAAATCGTGAAGATTTGATTCAACAGTTAAATTTTATCTTTGAAAATAATGCAAATTTTGTAAAAATTAAGATTTAAGGGAATATATGTCTTTATTCAGTGAATATCCAATCGTGCATGAGCAAAATGTCGCGTGGGGGGATATGGATGCTTTTGGTCATGTAAATAATGTGATGTATTATCGCTATATTGAAAGTGCACGAATTAATTATTTTGATGCATTAAATATATTTGAACAAAAAGTATTAACTGTCGTTGCATCAAATCAGTGCAAATATTTACGTCCCGTATTTTATCCTGATCAATTGAAAATTGCAGTTCGAGTGGATGAGTTACGTAATAGTGCAATGCGCATGACTTATCAATTATTCAGCACTGCACAAAATGCACTCGTGGCAACGGCAGAAGCAGTGATCGTGTGTGTCGATCAAGAAAATATGCAAAAGGCGGCAATCCCAGAAGATATTCGTGAAAAAATTCTCAAAATGGAACAAGCGGTCGGACATTTAATTTAATTTTGATGCAATATTAAATAGTGAATCTAGATTATTTTATTTAAACTGTTTGTATATTGTTGTGAATTTAAATATAAGTGTTGAATATTGGATTTAATAAAAATATGATAATCCAGTGTAATAAATTAAATCGTATTTAATGGAGTTAATATGATGCCAGACATTAGTAATTTATCTGTAGAAGAGTTAAAGCGTTTACAAGTAGAAGCGGAAGCCTTAATCGTTTCTAAAAAAGATCAAGCAATTGAAGATGCTTATACTCAGATTATGGATGTTGCTGATAAAGTAGGTTTGAGTATTGAACAAATCTTAGAGTTTGGCGCAACTAAACGTAAGAAAAGTACTCGTAAATCTGTAGAACCACGTTATCGCAATAAATCAGATGCTTCAGAAACTTGGACAGGTCGTGGTAAACAACCGCGCTGGTTAGTGGCTGAATTGGAAAAAGGTGCAAAACTTGAAGATTTTCTTATCTAATCTTCATAAGATTGTCATCCAATCTGATTAAATTATTCAAACCAAGCAAAACTGCTTGGTTTTTTTATATCGATCAATTGGCGGTGAAAAAAAAGTGTGCATAATGGGTGGCAAAGATAAAATATATATTTTAGGAAGAAAAATAGTGATGTTGGTTGTGGTGGGATGACAAAAAAAAATAAGCACCTTGGATGGTGGATTTTTGCCTTAAGTACATTTTTATTTTTCGTCGTGCTGCAAATTCCTGCAGCTTGGCTCGTTTCAAAATTTTATAAAAATAACCAGGTGCTACAAAATGTCAGTGGCAATATTTGGCAGGGGCAGGCGGATTGGCATCAAGGTGCATTAAAAGGCTCACTCAATTGGAAAGTGCGTCCCCTAGATCTATTGTTACTCCGATTAGGTGCTCAAGTTGAGATTCATAGTGGTCGTACCCAGTTGCAAGGGATAGTCGGTTATGGTTTTGGGCAGCGTTGGACGGTTAAAGAGCTTTCTGGCGAAATAGCCCCTGAAACCTTAAAACGAGTTGCAGATTGGCAATGGCCGAGTAATCCGATTCAATTGCAAGATATTCAGTTTAATTATCAAAAAGAGCAGGGCTTTCAAAAGGTTGAAGGTGCAACACAATGGGTAGGTGGAGAACTCACTTACAGGTTTGCGCAACGTCAAGAACAAATGAATATCCCTAGTTTAAAAGGAAGCTTGAGTGATCGTGATCAAGTCCTGAATATTGATGTACGTGATCAACGTGACCAAAAAATGATAAATCTGTTGTTGGATAAGAATCTGATGCTGGATGTGCAGATTACCCAGCGTATGCTCATGAATGTGCCTTCTTATCAGGGTAAAGCAGGTCTGGATACTTATGTGGTGAGTTCACGTCAACCACTATTCAAAGGTGGTATGTGATGAGCGCGTTACAAGACAAACTACAGAAACTCAACATCGGGCAGTTGGATCGTTTTGCACCGTGGTTATTGGCGTTCTTGTTGACCTATCTAAGCTGGAAATTGGCCAGTATTTTTTGGTTGTGGGTGGCTCCGCCAATGCCTATGCAGCTAGAGCGTGTACAGTTAGGTTCACAGCAGCCGCAAGTTCCCAATATCAGCGCATTTAGTTTGTTTCAGGAGTCCAATACTGCCAGCATGAGTAATCTCAGTAATGTGAGTTTGCAAGGCGTGGTGGTGTCCTATCCGAATCAATACTCTTCCGCTGTGATTAAAGTCAATCAAGTGGCTGACCGATATCGTGTCGGTGAAACATTGGCAGGTACAGCCTTTCAATTGGCCGAAGTGTATTGGGATCATGTTGTGTTGCGGGATGCGGCAGGGCAAACCCGAGAAGTGGCATTTAACCGTATTGCGAATGGTTTAGATCAGCCGATCGTTCCTCCAGTAGGGACAACCTCTTTGCCTACAGCGACAGCACCAGCTTCAACTCAGCATGCTCTGGGGCAGGCGGTACAACAAATGCAGCAAAACCGTGACCAGTTCTTGGCGGATATGGGGGTAGGGTCGGCAACCGGTGAAGGCTATGAGGTGACCAGTAAAACCCCAGCAGCATTAAGGAATACTTTGGGATTGCAGCCTGGGGATCGGATTTTGTCTTTAAATGGACAGACTGTGGGACAGGGACAGAATGATGCACAATTACTTGAACAAGCCAAACAAGCAGGGCAAGTCAAACTTGAAATAAAACGTGGTGATCAGGTGATGACCATACAACAAAATTTTTAAATGATGAGAAATCGCCCCTAGGGTTAGGAAACACAGAAGTATATGGCTTTATTTCATAATAATCGTCCAGTTTGGGCTTTGCTCGCAAGTGCACCTTTAATTGCTGCTGTAAGTAGCAGTGCCTATGCGCAAACATGGAAAATTAACCTACGTGATGCAGATTTAACGGCATTTATTAATGAAGTAGCCGATATTACGGGTAAAAACTTTGCTGTGGATCCGCGTGTGCGTGGTAATGTGACGGTCATTTCTAATAAGCCACTGAACAAAAATGAAGTGTATGACCTGTTTCTTGGAGTATTAAATGTAAATGGTGTGGTCGCGATTCCCTCAGGTAATACCGTCAAAATTGTCCCAGACAGTAATGTAAAAAGCTCTGGTATTCCCTACGATGCACGAAAGCGTGCGACAGGGGATCAAATTGTCACCCGTGTGATCTGGCTGGAAAATACCAATGCCAATGACTTAATTCCTGCACTACGCCCATTGATGCCGCAGTTCGCAAACTTGTCGGCTGTGCCGGGGGCGAATGCACTGATCGTTTCTGATCGTGCCAGCAATATTTATCAACTGGAGACCATCATCCGTAACTTGGATGGTACCGACCAGCACGATATTGAAGCCATTACTTTGCAATCCAGCCAAGCCGAGGAGATGATTGGTTTGCTGGATTCCATGACAGCAACGGGTGCAGCCAAAGATCTGAAAGGTGCTCGCGTGCGTGTGATTGCGGATAACCGGACCAACCGTATCTTGATTAAAGGCGATACCGCAACCCGTAAGCGCTTACGTCAGTTGATTGAAATGTTGGATGTGCCTGCTGCGGACCGCTTGGGTGGGTTGAAGGTTTTTCGTCTGAAATATGCCAGTGCCAAAAATTTAGCGGAAATCTTGCAGGGTTTGGTGACAGGGCAGGCAGTTTCAGGGTCTGACGGCAAAGGCAATAGCACTTCGAATTCGAACAGCAGCATGCTGGGGAATGCTAATAACAGTACCAGCTCTAGCGGCTCATCCTCTTCAAGTATTTCAGCTTCTGCAATTAACTTGGGCGGTGGTTCTTCAAATAGCAATCAAAATAACATCACCAGTTTTACTGCAAATGGTGTGAGTATTATCGCCGATGGTTCGCAAAATGCCTTGGTGGTTAAGGCTGATCCACAACTGATGCGTGAAATTGAATCGGCAATTCAGCAATTGGATATTCGTCGTGAGCAAGTGTTAATTGAAGCGGCGATTATTGAGGTGGCAGGGGATGATACCGATCAACTGGGCATTCAATGGGCATTGGGTGATTTAAGTAGTGGGGTTGGCTTACTGAGCTTTAGTAATGTGGGAGCGAGTTTGGCATCGATTGCTGCAGGCTATCTCAGCAGTGGCTCCTCTGGTGCTGCAGCTGCCATTGCAAGTGGTAGTAATAGTGGGAATGGTGCTACCTTCGGGGTCGGTAATTTTAGCGATTCTAGAAATGCTTATGGTGCGCTCATTCAGGCATTAAAAAGCAATACCAAGTCTAATTTATTATCCACTCCCTCGATTGTCACCATGGACAACGAGGAAGCTTATATTGTGGTGGGTCAAAATGTGCCATTTCAAACAGGCACAGTGACAAACTCGAGTACCTCATATAACACGATTGAACGCAAAGATGTTGGTGTTACCTTAAAAGTGATTCCTCATATTGGTGAGGGGGGGACAGTACGTCTTGAGGTGGAGCAAGAGGTTTCTGCTGTGCAGGATAAAGGGGATGCGACTGATCTGGTGACAAGTAAACGCGCGATAAAAACGATGGTATTAGCCGAGCATGGGCAAACTGTGGTTTTAGGTGGCTTGATTTCAGACGATACTATTATGTCTCGTCAGGGGGTACCTGGCTTGAGTAGTATTCCTTATGTAGGAGGCTTGTTCAGATCAGATTCGAAATCCAATCAGAAGCGCAATTTATTGGTGTTTATCCACCCAACAATTGTTGGTAGTGGTGAAGATGTACGTCGCTTATCTCAGCAACGTTATAGTCAGTTGTATAGTTTGCAGTTGGCGTTGGATAAAGATGGTAGTTTTGCCAAGTTGCCTGAGCAGGTAGATGACGCTTATATGCAGCGTTTGCCTGTGAAACCTGGCGCACCACGGACCAGTCCTTATCAGGCAGTGCCTTCTGCTGCGCAGCCATCTAATGCTGCGGCTGTAACCACCCCTGTTGCGATTGAACCCGCGATTAGTAGTACGCCTGTGCCGAAATCCGAAGTAGAAAAAACCAAAAATACCGTGACCACCATTAGTGTTCGTCCAGCGTCTTAAGGGTAAATGGGCAAAATTGAAATGTACTGCTTGCATGGTATGATGATGCAAAATCATAAAGAGATAATGTAATGACTTGGAAGATACAGGCAATTACGGGCGAATACGCGGGGCAGGAAATCAGCATCGACCGTGATATGTTGGTTGGGCGTCATCAAGAAGCAGATGTGTTGTTGCAATCGGCAGAAGTGTCACGTAAACATGCTGCGTTGTTGTTAAAAGAACAAGCGTTATGGGTGCAAGATTTAAACTCATCTAATGGCACTTTTGTGAATGACTTAAGAATTGAAACTGAAAGTCCATTACAAGCGGGCGACATTGTCCAGTTCGCCAGCTTTAAATTTTCAGTGTTAGCGCCAGTGCAATCGGCAGACGTTGTAGAGACTGAAACTGTAGTAGAGCAGCCTGCAGAAGCTATTGCACCATCTGAAACGACTGCAGAAAAAACCGCAGCAGAACAGATGAATGATCAGGGGATGCCAAGCCTGACTGAGCGTGATGGTAATGTGCAGTTAAGTCGAGATGGTATGCCACAGCATGTCTCTGTGCCAAAACCTGCACCAATTCCTGAAGGTGTGGATGTGTCCAAAGCCACGCCAAATCCAGAACCAATTCCCGTTGAGCAACCTGTTTCGCGTGTTGAAGAAGAGCGTGTACAACAGAAAAATGCGTCGTTGGGTTTAATCACTATTATTGTTTTGGTGATTTTAGCTATCTTGGCGTGGGTGATGTTTAAATAATCTGGGAAATCCCTACAATAAAGGCATGCTCTGGCATGCCTTTTTTATCACTGAAGAATTTGGGTCGCTTATGAATATTGCACAATTAGATCGCCGTGAATTAATGCTGTTTGATTTGGATGGAACCTTGGTCGATTCAGCGACCGACTTATATCGTGCAATGAATATGAGCCTGAATGTGCTTCAGCTGCCACTGGTCACGGAGCAGCAAGTTCGTGTTTGGGTAGGTAAGGGGACTTCAATTTTCTGTCACAGTACCTTGGAATATCTCACAGGCGAGGTCGATCCTGCACAGCATAAGCAATTGCTTGATACCTTTTTGCAAATTTACAATGCAGAGCCTTGTGTGGAAACACGTCCGTTTCACGGCATTCTGGAATTTCTGGAATGGGGCTTACAACAGAATAAAACCATGATTTGTGTGACCAATAAACCTGAGCTTCCTGCACGTATGATTGTCGAAGCATTAGGGATGTCGAAATACTTTGTCGATGTCATCGGTGGTGATCGTTTTGAAGAGCGTAAACCGCATCCACGTCAGTTGCTGCATTGTGTAGAGGAATATCAGGTTGAAAAATCTCAAACGCTGATGTTTGGTGATTCAAGCAATGATGTCGAAGCAGCACGACGTGCGGGTATTGATTGTATTGTCGTAAGCTATGGTTATAATCATGGAGAAGATATACAGGATTGCCAACCACAACTTGTGGTGGATGATTTAAGAGAATTAATCACAGCATAATTTGTAAAAGGAATAATGACACATGAGTCGTTGTAAAGCTTTTCGATGGCGTCGCTCAGTCTGATGTAACGAAAAATTGAATTGACCCTAATCGAAAATTTAAAGAGAACCTCATGACGACTCAAGTGCAATATGAACAATTAAAAACACAAGGCTACAACCTGATTCCCGTTTACCGTCAACGTTTGGCTGATACCGAAACCCCCTTATCTGTTTTTGCCCGTCTAAAGGGTCATCAGCAAGCCTACTTATTCGAATCGGTTGAGGGGGGGGAAAACTGGGCGCGCTATTCGATTATTGGTTTAGGTGAATCGACTGTGTTTTCCTGTAATGCAGGTCAACTCACCATTCAGCATGTTAATGGTTCACATGAAAAGCAAGCCTGTGCCGACCCATTCCAATACATTCGTGATTTTCTATCGCAATTTAAAGTGCCAACCCAAGCAGATTTACCAGCTTTGCCAAACTTTACAGGCGGTTTAGTGGGTTATTTTGGCTATGATGCGGTGCGTTATATCGAGCCACGCCTCAATAATGTACCTGAAGCCGACCCAGTAGGCTTGCCAGATATCTGGATGATGCTGTCTAAAACAGTAATCGTGTTTGATAATTTAAAAGACACCCTGTTTTTGATTGTGCATGCCGATGTGAATGATCCAGAAGCTTACTTTAAAGCGCAAACACAGCTCGATATATTAGAAAGGTTGCTAGCAACCCCTGTGAGTTTGCAAGCGAAGAAACATACCGCACCGCATTTTGAATCATTAACGGGCAAAGACAAGTTCCTTGAGTCAATTGAAACGGTCAAAGAGTATATTCGTGCAGGGGATGTGATGCAGGTGGTGCCTGGACATCGTATGGTTTCGGATTTTGATGGTGAGGCATTACAGGTTTATCGTGCTTTACGCCACTTGAATCCATCGCCCTATTTGTTCTTGGTACAAGGGCGGACGTTAGAAGATCAGAAGCCGTTTCATATTGTCGGTTCATCTCCAGAAATTCTATCGCGTTTAGAAAACGGAATTGCCACAGTCCGACCTTTGGCAGGCACACGTCCACGTGGCAAAACCAAAGAAGAAGATTTAGCGTTGGAAAAAGATTTGCTTTCCGATGAAAAAGAAATTGCAGAGCACTTAATGCTGATTGATTTAGGGCGTAATGATGTTGGCCGCGTTTCTAAAATTGGTAAAGTGCAAGTGACTGATCAAATGGTGATCGAACGTTATTCGCATGTGATGCATATTGTCTCCAATGTACAAGGTGAAGTGCGTGATGATGTCGATGCATTGGATGTTTTTAAAGCAACTTTCCCCGCAGGCACACTTTCTGGTGCGCCAAAAATTCGTGCCATGGAAATTATTGACGAAGTTGAACCAGTAAAACGTGGAATTTTTGGTGGCGCTGTTGGTTATTTAGGCTGGCATGGTGAAATGGACATGTCGATTGCGATTCGTACCTGTGTAATTCGAGAAAATAAGGTCTATGTTCAGGCTGGAGCAGGGCTGGTTGCGGACTCAAATCCTGAATCTGAGTGGAATGAAACCCAAATAAAAGCTCGCGCAGTGATCAAAGCGGTTGAATTATCATCAAATGGATTGATTTTATGAGTTTTTCGCAATTTTTTTGAAAAAAACACTTGCAAGGATTCTAAGTTTTGCTAAACTGCACACCGTTCCGATACGAAACGTACGAAACACTAAGAAGAGCCGGCATAGCTCAGTTGGTAGAGCAACTGACTTGTAATCAGTAGGTCCACAGTTCGAATCCGTGTGCCGGCACCATCTTAAAGGTGTGTAGTAGTGAAGTAAAGAACGACACTGAAATAAGTGTGATATGGTGAGATTCCCGAGCGGTCAAAGGGGGCGGACTGTAACTCCGCTACGAAAGTTTCGAAGGTTCGAATCCTTCTCTCACCACCATTAACTTCGATAGAAGTGGTATATTACCAACATTAAGCGGGAGTAGCTCAGTTGGTAGAGCGGTAGCCTTCCAAGCTACATGTCGCGAGTTCGACCCTCGTCTCCCGCTCCATCGAAGATGATTGCTCTTATAGCTCAGTGGTAGAGCACTCCCTTGGTAAGGGAGAGGTCTCGAGTTCAAATCTCGATAAGAGCTCCAGATACAGTTTAGTAGATATTCTACAAAGATTTTAAAAAGCAGGTACTCTATCGTGACTGGGAAACAGATCGGAAGAGCACACGTCTGAACTCCAGTCACCTGAAGCTATCTCGTATGCCGTCTTCTGCTTGAAAAAAAAAA
>OGVK01000056.1_pt1 | contig 14206 bp, 20 predicted proteins | sample 1575721 | NCBI WGS metagenome assembly OGVK01 (sample SAMN07581521, study PRJEB24739) | freshwater metagenome | place: Singapore | collected 2015-01 | reverse complement strand
GTTCAGACGTGTGCTCTTCCGATCTGTTTCCCAGTCACGATATGCTCCGTTTGGGTTGATTCTTCCATGAATACACAAGTCATCTTTAACTAACTTTAGCCATGCATTGTTGCCTTCCGCAAGCTGTCCTAAACGTTTTACTAGCATGAAGGATTGTCTGTATAGGTCTGCAAGTAGCTTAACGTCTCCACTAGCGTTCTCATCGGAAGCTATTAGTTTCAATGTCTCTTCGTCTAGTTTTAGCTTTCGTGCCACCTCATTTCCTTCTTCATCTGTCTCAATGTCATACATAGCGTCACTGAAGTTATACTTATAATGCTCCTCAAGGATATACTTCAGTTGTTGTCGGCTCTTTGGGTTGTACTCTTTGTATATCTGAATTGGTACTCCTACTTTATAACCTTTTGTCTTGTTGTCTCTTTTTGGAATGAATACACGATCAGGTATAGGTGGTGCTAACTGCGTTAGCTTTTCAGACACAATGCTATATTCATGCTCTAAGGTTTCCAAAAGTTTCAATGCTTTAGGAAGGTCGAACGGAAATCCGTTATGTTCCATCTTTTGGCATAGCCACTGTGCTTTGTGCTCTATCGTAGCAGCATGTTCAGTAAATCCTTTTTCTTTTAGCTTTTCGTATAACTTCTTGGTAACCACTACGTCCTGTACGTTATACTCTAGCATTTCCTCGGTAAACACTGCCCAACAATCCTCTGTCTCCTCTGCATATGTTCCTTTAAGTTCTCCTAATCGGTAACCATATGCTTTAAGGCTGTGTCGTCCCCATAATGATTTAGGAAGGATTCCTTTACGGATAAGTCCATTGTCTACGTCTCCGATGTTGCTATAAACAAGTCGTGCAAGTACTAATGTGTCAATAACTTTGTCTCGATCAAAATTGACTCCGTAGAGTTGTTCAATTGCTGGAATGTCAAAGGCTATCACATTGTGCCCACAAACGCAGTCACTCTGTAATAGCCTTTTGATTCCGTTCTGTATTTCATTAGGTCTGTAACGTTGAATGCTACCTGTTTCATCAATGATTGTCATGCAATGAATTTTAGACAAAGTATCTAATAAACCATCTGTTTCGATGTCAAAGAATAGCATTTGCATCAGTCCTTTAATGTTTCTAAATAAGCAATTTCTTTATCAATTTTGCGTTCTTTAATTGCCATATTGTACTTAAGTGTTACTAATCTTTCCTGTTTGTTTTCAATATAACTCTTACGCCATTTTTTAATTTCTCTCTCAAGCTTCGATAATAACTTAATCATTTTTTGTCTCCTTATCGAATTGGACAAACACCACTTGTACATTCTGTGCGGTCGTCAAGAATTTCGTATTCTTTGCCCATGTTCTGTGTTTCAATTTCAAACTTGTTTAAGAGTTCAGGGTCAAATGGTTTCATTGATTCCTTAAGTGCGTTGTATTCTTCCTCTGTGCATTCCTCGTAAGGCATTAAAGGATATGCTTTGCCATCAGCCTGTAAGAAGGTCACTGCTAAGATTTTGTCCCAATCGTTGTATACTTTAGTAATCACTTCGTCCCATTCATCAGGCTTAACCGTAATGGTGTTGCTTGTGTTCTGCTCCGTGTAGTTTTCTTGGAACATGATGTAGTTGTCCATCTGTTCTACTGCACTTACATCATTTTTTGTCTTTCCTACGGCTTTACACGGGAAGTCAATTACAAGCGTTGTTGCGTTTTCCCAAGTCTGTCCAACTTCAGGGTTCATACGCCATCCCAAGGCTTTTGCTGTTTTAGCCAGGGGATCAGAAGCATTCACTCGGATACGTCTAATGAAAAATGGTGCGTGCTGGTAGTGGATGCCGGCGCTTACTGCATTAGACACAAGTGATAATGTTCCTTCGGGCTTCACTGCTGTGACTAACAAGGAGTGTGGCATGTTTAGTTCATCAGCGTACTCATCAGCAGCTTTACGGATATTTGCCTTTGTAATATTCAAGAATGTTGGTTCTGCGCTTTTAAGGACGTATTTGAGTTCACCAATAAAGTCCTGATAACCTGTCAAGGAACATCCCAATAGACGGTCTCTGTGGTGCACTTCATTCCAGCCTTCAAGTTCAAGGTCAAGGCAAGTCATTCGATAAGCAGCACGGGCAGACAAACGGAATGCTTCCCGTAAACCTTTCCAGTCAACGCATCCGTCTTCTCTAATAAATGTCGGAAGACTAACCGTTGTAAGGTTGCAAACTGCATTAGGCGGAAGTATGATCTCGGCGCATGGGTTCATACCGGCAAAATCTTCACGGCGTCTCATGGCTTCCTGAACGTTGATAAATCCCGGCTCTCCACATACCTTAATGCTTTCAAAGATTTCCATTAAGGCTTTAAGGCTCGGCTTTTCCGTCAAGTAGACACTGTTGTTGCTCATGTAGCGGTGCTCCATGCCAGCCGTGATGTTCTTCTTAGCAGTTACACACCATTTATCATTAGGGTCAATAATTGCAATTTCTGCTGTACGTCTAACTCCACCTACTACCACGTTTTGCCCAATTATGTTACAAATATCTAAAAGGTGAATTGGGTCTAATTTGTCTCCCTTAGGCTCGTAAGAGTAAGCACCTTCAGTGATAACCTTATGGATTTTCTCAAACATCTCTTGTACCGATTTGTAACCGCTTGCTGTACCGCCGAATGTCTTAAGCGGTGCACCTTTTGGTCTAATACGGCTGAAGTCCATGTATACAAATTCAATTTTTGTGTCTTCTTCTTCAGTCATTACTTCAAGGTACTGCTCTAGTGCTGTTATCCATCCCTCTTTTGAGTCGCCTACTGTAATCTTAATCGAACGGTCGCTAATGTGTTCCATGGTCGTTGTTGGGTTTCCCCAAGGCGTGTCCTCATGGCGGAATGTTTTAAGTTTGATTCGGCGGTTAAACTTTGGTAACTTCTCAACGTCACTTGGAAGGATTCTGAAGCCTACTCCTGTGCCTACCATGAGAAGGTAGAAAAGGTCACATAATGCCTTCAATTTGTCTACCACAACGAATGAACAGTTAAATCCAGCAAGTGGCGCTTTCTTGGCTGCTTCTGTTCCGCCAATCCACAACGAACGTCCGCTAATGAATTGCTTAAGGTTAAACATGTTGGTAAATAGGTCTTCCGCTTCCTGTCGTGGTGTTGGCGCAAGACTGCAATTGTACTCCACTGCACGGGCGCAAGTTTCCTTCCATGTTTCTCTGCGCTGTTCTTCAGGTAGCCAACGGGAATAAGTTCGGTAATACACTAACTTAGATAATTCACTCATGTGGTCCGGGAAGTCATTAAACTTTGCTAAAAATTTATCACTAAGTAATTTCAATTCTTTGTCTCCTTCTTTAAATCCAATATATTCTTGGGGCTTCTGTATGATTACCTTTCTTCCATATAAACCATGCGTAACACATTGCGCTTCCTTTGTTGGTTTTGCTAAAGTCTCCGTCTTTGTAACACCGCTGTCTTTCACTGTATACATAGATTCGTTCAGGTTTATATTGGTCAAAAAGCACACGTCTGCTCTTAGATTCTAAAAACTGGATTTTAAGGAAGACACAAAGGTATTGTCCGTCCAGCATTAAATCTAAGGCGTGTTTAACGTGTGCTTCTGCATTCTTAAAAGGGGGGTTCATTACTACGTCACAATCTATTGGCTCTTGGTATTCTAAAAAGTCCATTATGGTTGTGTTTTGATAGCCCCGGTCAACGATGTCTAAGGCTTTGACTTCGTGTCCTCTTTCGGTTAATCGTTTAGCAATATGCCCCATACCTACTGATGGCTCTAATACATACTTCATTACATCAACAACTTCTAATAGGTCATCCACGTTTTTTGGATCAGTTGCATAGAAGTCATCTTTTTGTCTCTCTTCAAGCGCAAGTGCGCCAAGTGAGACAAATGGGGCTAACTGTTTACTGCTCATTTTTCTCCTTCCTGTACAGGTCAATGGCTGTTGTGAGTATTCGCTTCTCTGCCATTGCCATTACAAAATCTAAGGAGTGCGGACTTGCCGTCTTAACAGTGCTATCTGCGACTGTTAAAGAGACTTCAAGCCACTCTTCAAAATTCTTTTTGTTCTTCTTCATCTGCTTCCTCTGTATCAATAGGGTCTAGTGTTTTCAAGCGATTTGTTGCTTTGTCGAACGTTAAAGTACCGCCTAAGCCTGTCTCACCTGTGAAGCGACACTTAAGCACACGGACTTTGAGTTGGTTCTTGCTTCCGTCTTCGGCTTGTTGGTTGCGCTCAAGTGCAATAATAGTGTCACTAAGCTGTGCTAGGCTTTGACTTCCTCGTAAATGATTCATGCTAATGATTGCGCCTTCTTCGTGACTGCGTGTGTCATCTGTACGCTTAAGATGACAAATGGCTACCATTCCCACACCTGTTTCTTCACATAGGCTTCGTAGTTTTGTCATTAACACGTCAATCATTTTCCGCTCATCATTTGTCTCCACACCACTTACCGCTATTGATATATGGTCTAAAATTAAAAAGTCACAATGCTCTGATACCGCCATGTACCGCATTGCATTAAGTAGTTTATTTCCAGCGAGACTACCAAAGTGGTTGTAAAGGATAAACCGTCCAGTTCCCAATGTCTCGTCAAAGGCTTGTTTATATTCGCTCTGTGAGACACAAGTACGACTGATGTGTAAGCGTTTGCCTACATGAATCCCCATGATTCCCTTAGCCGTTCTGCTTACGTTTTCTTCAAGCATCATAACGCCCACTTTGGCTTTGTGTCTCATAGCAAGGTCATACATGATTTCACGTGCAAGCGTTGACTTTCCTGTGCCTGTGCCAGCTGTGAGTAGAAGGATTTCACCTTTACGGATTCCCTTTATCATTTCTTGTGCTTCGATGTCCCAAGGTAAGCTGTAGCCCTCTACGGATTCAGGTTCGTTTTCTAAGGTCTCCCAAAGATCAGAACCATTGATGATTCCTTCAGGCATAACTTTACGGGCGTTTTCGATGGCGTCCATAAGTGCTACTCCGTCATTTGCTAAGTAGTATTCGTTTGGGTCTTTGTGCATTGTTAGAGACACAAGTTTTAATTTCTCACTTGGAAGGATTCCTTCGATGTCCTTCATTGCCTTCTGTCCAGCTTCGTCATTGTCAAAGACAACTACTACTTCGTCAAAGTCGTTCAGCCACTTAAGATTCGCTTGGAATACCTTCTTTGCACCGCCAGCACCACTTGGAATGCTTACCACTGGCGTATTATTGGCATACATCTGTGATACTGTCAAACAATCTATTTCACCTTCTGTGACGATTAGTCGTTTACCGTTGCTGAATAGATGTTGTCCAAAGAAGGTTGTCCCAATTTTTCCAAGTGTACAGAATGTCTTATCAGGGAAGCGTAGTTTTTGCCCTTTAAGCGTTCCGTACTCATCATAATAGTTAGCTATTTGAACATGCTTACCACTATATATTCCTTTACCGTATTGGTATTTCATACATGTACTGCGATTGATTCCTCGTTTTGGTAATGCGTCAATAGTGTCAGCTGTTACCATTTTGTCTCTGTTTATTGTGTCGTCCACATGCGTTGTCGTTTGGCAACTAAAGCAATGTGTGTGTCCGTCACTGTATTCACTAAGTGCGTCACTACTGCCACACGTTGGGCATGGTAAGTGCGCTCGTACTAATGTGTTTGGATCTCCCATACTTCACCGTCCCACTCATCTAGTTCTAAATCAGTTTTCTTTAGTTGTTCTTCGATTTCGTTGACGGCGATGTTAAAGGCTTCTTTTGCGTCTTCTGCTTCAATTTCGCTATTCTCATAGGCTACTGTCGCAAAGACACGTACTTGATATAGTTTGTCTTTCGCCATTTTTAGTACTCCTCATCTATCGTAATGTCTCTGTAAGGCTTCACAATATCGGCTATTGCTCGCTCTTGAGACAAAAGTAATTTATCTTTGCTAGGCGTATCTACAAGGACTGCTAAGGTTTCCAAGTTACTATCAAATTCACTAGAAGCCACTGTGTCTTCCTCACGTCCACTGAATATATTTCCGTCACAATCAATAAAGAAATGGTACGGGAAAAACAAGTAGCCTTTTCGCTTTGCATTCATTTCAAGTTCTCTAAAAGTTGCTTCCTTAAGGTTCTTGTACACGATCAGAATTCGACTAGTCTTCTCCCGTTTCTTTAGTTTTCCGTGCAATTTTTCCTCCTCTCTCCGCTATCCACTGTTTAGGTACTACGTTTCCGATATGATACAGGAAGCCATGCTTCTTACACCAATCGGAGTAGTACGTTTTACTTGTTTTGTTAATTTTTTGGTCTTTCATAAAGATAAACCGTATGTCTAGTTCAGGGTGCTGTTTCTGTATCTTTAGATGTTTGGTTCTGTCTTCGGGTAAGAATAAGCCCTTTGCTTCCACAATGATTCCGTTTTCCAATACAAAATCAGGCTTGTAGGTATGCTCGATGTTGTATGGAATGCGTAAGGTCTCATACTCAAAGACTGCTCCGCTTTTCTCAAGGTTATGCTTTACTAATGCCTCGTAGTTGCTACGGCAGCCATCCTTAGGCTTGGCTTCTGCATAGCCTCGGCGTCTGTTAAAACTCCGCTTCGTCATCCACTTCGTTACCTTCTGTTACTTCAAAGCCGTAATCGTTCGCTGACTTGCTAGAGTTGTATTCGACTAGTTCAGACACAAGTACAGCATTTAAGAGTAGCTTTACGCCAAAGTTGGTGGAAGACAAACAGTATGCGGAAGGCGTCACGTTAATCTGCACCTTGCTACCATTCCCCACAAGAGTACCAGCTGGTAGCGGTTTACCAGTACTATCGAATACGGGAATGGTTCTGTTGATACGTTCCCCTGTAACTTTGTCTTCAAAGAAGTGCTTTGTCTTCGCTTTGAATACCGTGTTACCTTCGTTGTCTTCTTTTGAGGGAAGGTGTGTACTTGCTTTTGCGCTGATTTTCTTGTCGCCGTAGCGTTCCGTTTTCTGTTCTTCCCAAAAGTTTTCCAAGTAGTTTTCAAGCTTCTTATTGGCTTCCTCTGATTCAAGTTTGACTTCGATAGAGTAGCCAATTTCCGTTCCCTGATATTTTTCAGGTTTGCTCAAGTGTGCCCAAAAGGCTGTTCCTTTAAGAGTGATAGGTTTAGTTTTCGGTGTGTTTGTTGCCATGCTTTAATTTCCTTTCTTAATTACTTTCCTGTGCTACCGCTTTCGTCTCCACGATCAGTAGCCTTTGTGATTTCAGACACAATTTTTAAATTTACTTCTTCACGTTTCACTAACTCCATTTGAAATAATCGTGTATCTTTGTCGAACATGTAGGACTTGTTTGAGTGATTCCTTAAGAATACCTTAACTTCTCCAGTGAAGTCTTCATCAATGATACCTACTGTGTTTGCCAAAGAAAACGGGTAGTCACGTCCTACGCTACTGCGTAAGTGTATTTTTACTGTGTAACCGCTTGGGATGTCCAAACGAATTCCCAGTGGTACAATCTGCGTGTAGCCACGGGCAATACCATTAACATACACACTTGTTGGCAAGTATAGGTCGTAACAATGCGCCTTAGATGTTCCTCTCGTTGGGGCTTTCATGTCAGACACAAGTAATTGGACTTTCAATTCAGGTTTCTTAGGTGTTGCTTTATTTGTTGTTGTTGTCAATATGTCTTTTCCTTTCTTTTAATAATGTCAAATATGTTCTACTATGATTTTCCATTGGTCTTCACTAGCTTTGTCATGTTTGTCAATCCATTCCACATAGTAGCCTTTGTCACGTTTCTCAAGTGTCTTCTTGATGTACGCTTTACATTCTTCATGCGTCTCAAATTCTCTGCGCTTTGTACACCATTTAGTACCGTCCTTCCGGATAGCCAATGGAATATCTTCGACTGCAAAGCTTCCATGAGTGTAGTCAAGTCTGCCATTTCCTTCAGGGATTCGGCTTTGTTTTTCCATGGCTTCTTCAAGCCACTCTGCGTACTTGCGACACTTGGAAGCGTCCTTAAGTGGTTCTTTGTTGCGCAAGGTGTACTTAATGATGTTGCCCTTTAAGTAGCCGATGTACTGCTCGTTAGACAAGTCTTTCTTGATGATTTCAATAGGTTCAATCTCAAGGCTTGTGTAGTGTTCGTTAAAGTTCTGTTTCAATTTTGATTCTCCTTTCGTTACTTCTCCTTTTCGTTGTTCAATTAGAAGCTAAGAGTTCTTAAGAGTTCTTTAAGGTATTCTTAAGATTTACTAATCATTAAGAAATAAATATGTACTCCTTAAGTTATCCTTAAGTACTCCCTTTACGTTGTTCAATTAGAAGCTAAGAGTTCTTAAGAGTTCCTTAAGATTTACTAATCATTAAGAAATAAATATGTACTCCTTAAGTTATCCTTAAGTTATCCTATTCGTTGTTCAATTAGAAATGAGACAAAAAGAAGGACCATTCCTTATGGAACAGTCCCTTTTGTCTATATAGTCTTAATGAAATACATATGTTGATTTGAGAATGTTTGTTAAATCTAAAGTGCCTTTTATCGGTTCTTCAACTTCTACAGTATGCCCTAGTTGGTCTTCTACGTACTGTTTGAACATCTCAAGCGGCTTGTACTCTGTGTAGAGTTTGAACAGTTGCTCTCTGATGACTCTTTTCAGGTCCTCTGCTTCGCCTAAAGATGTTCCGAAGCTGTCATGGATCGTGCTGAAGTGTCTGCTATTTGAAGCAAGTACTGTCATCATTAAGTGCGTAGCGTCCAATGAGTGAATGAAGTTAGGCGCGATGCCGTTCTTTTGTGCGTGTGCGTCCACGTGCTCTTCGTCACTAATAACTTGGTAGTACAGGGGCATACTCATGCGTGCGCCAAAGCGTGTACGGAAGCTTTTTGTCTCTATCTTCAAGTACTGCTGTTGGATTGGAAGCCCTAATGGCGTGTACCAGTTGACGGGAAGGTCTTCCTTAATGAGTTCTCCGGCAAGTGCTTTTAGGTAGTCCATACCGCTAGTAGCAGACACAATTACCGACTGAACCGCACTCCATATCTTCTCTGCCATGTACTTTGCCGACTGTCCTTCTATGCCCTTAAATATGTCGTTATTTGATGTTGTGTCTTCCTTAATCTGCTCTCCGAAGCCGTACTGTCCACTGCCATATGCAAGCGTCATAACTGGTCGTTTGCACACTTTACGTGTGATTCCGTAGGATAACCAAGTCTGTGCTAAGGTTTTTGTCCCGTACTTAGTATAGCTTGTATCCCCTTCACGCTCTATAAACTCGTCTCCTGTTCCGTATTTTGCGTCATTAGCTACCATTTCTATTACTCTGTCTGCTACATTTTGATAAATATCAGATGGTCTCTCATGGTTTATAAGGTTTACTGCACTTCCACCTACTTCATCCTGAAGCATTGCTGAATAGTGCTGAAGCCCCGAGCAAGTGCCGTCATAGGCGATTACAATACCACACTTATAGCCAATGATATTGCCATTTTTAGACACAAATTCATAGGCTTTTTTGTACTCAATGCAGAAGCTAAGGAATTGCATTGGTTCATCTGCTTCCATCCACCATCTAAAATTCATAGGGTCTTTAGCAACTGCTAAGATTTTGTCTGTGTTCTGATTCGTCCATTCAATACGTTCTTGCAGCGATACCTTGTCATTCCCCCAAAGGTTACATCCTTGGATTTTCAATAGGTCAAAATCACTAGCATTATGACATGGTTCAGGGTCTGCATAGATAATCAATGACTTCATCAAGTCATCTCCTTGGTGACTAAGATAACTCATAGGGTAAACGCGTCCTCTGAAGTCAATGTTTACAGGGAAGTAAATTGTTTCGTATTTGCTAAACGCTTTGGCTTGGTGGAGTGTTTTGTAGACACGAATTGCTTTAGACTTGCGTGCTATTTCTTTATGGATTATTTCCACTGCTTTCTTCTTGTGTGCCTTAAGTTCTTCCTCTGACGGGTCCTTAAGCTTTGGAAGCTTTTCATATGGCTCTAAGCGTTCAATTCCAGCCATATCTCCGCCTTTGTCTACAATCTCCTCAATGACTGCTAATGTCTCCGTGTTGATCCGGTATGCTGTCTGTTGGATTCTGTTGACTGCTTCATAAATACTGCTAAGGTCTAATTCGCTAAGCTTTTCTATGTATTGCTTATACGTTCGTGTCTTTGTGATACTGAAGGGAACGCGAATAAGTTGTGCTTTGTCAGCTAATGCTCCGTAATAACCGCCACTGTAAATATTTGTCCAGTCTTTTGGCGATATAATTGTTGGGACTGTCACAATAGAATGCTCTGCCAAACGGTCTAGGTTTACTTTCCATGCCTTTTCAAAAAATTCCGTAGGTCTTATTGTTGTTGCCTTGCTGTTCGCTACGTACTCTGCAAGCCCTGTACACTGCACGAAAATATCAACCATGGTTGCACCATAAGACAAAAGTTCCTTGTCTTCGGCTTTATAGAATACAAAACCATTCTCACGCGTTATCTGGTTAATGTAACTCCAGCGGTATCTTGTGCCTAATCGTGATTGAATCTCTTCTGTGATTTTTTTGGCTTGGTTCTGCATGGCATGTTCTTTAAGGTAGTTGTTGATTTTTGACTCATAGTAACATAATTGTCCAACAGTATTACTTATTGATGACATGCTTATGTATTTTTTTGATTCACTAATTGCTGATATGCATTGTTCAAAGGTGAACGTACAGGCATTCAGTACAGTTGTGTCTATCCCGTCATTGTCCACTAGGTACTGTAGAAGCTTCTTGTGTGCCTTCTGTACGCCACGCTTTGGCTTCAGTTCCTCTTCAATGTAGTTTCTTACGTTCGTTGCCATGACGTCTTTAAGGTGATTAACCATGCCTTTAGCAACGGGTGTCTGCATAACACGTCCTTTTTCAATGCTTTCTTCTGTCTTAGCTAAGAATATCTCTCTGGCGTACTCTTTGTACTCTTTTTCAAGGTTTAATTGGTCTTCTAACGTATACACTGCTTTTTCTCCTTTCGAAAATTAAAGCTAGGGGTCTTTCGCCTCATAGGCGTTTTAGACAAAAAGTTGATAGGACTTACGCTTCGCTCCTTCATGGCGTTCTTTGAAGTGCTTAGCCGCCCTGTAACGCCGCCACCTGGGAGCGGTAGTGCCGTTAATTAATAGGTACCAAGGGTATTGCTTCGGCGACTGGTAGTGACTGACGTACGGATCAATAACGGTCAATCATAAGGCGGCGTTACACTAAACTTAGAATTGAACATAAGGATGTAATTATACCTTTTGTTCGGTGTTTTTCTTGTTCGGTTTTTGGGGTTTAAAAAGTAGGAGCGTTGGGTCTTCCTCTGCTCCTACTTATGGGTTTATAAGTTTCTTAGAATTTTCTCCTTGATGTACTCAAGCTTTTGGTGTCGTCTGCTCTGCTCTTCGCTGATTTCCCCGTCATTGGTTTTACTTTCTACTGCAATTACAGCGATTGCCTCGCCAGCCTGTTGTGCCATTTTCATGAGTGCCAAGCGGTTTTCTCTGTATTCTGTGATTAAGTTGTCTAAGTCGCGTTCAGTCATTGTCCTACTCCTTCTGCCCATTCTTTGAGGTATGCCCACGTTGTGAATTTCAGCATTTCATTTGTCTTAACGTGTTTTATCCGTATAAATCCGTCTAATCTGCTATTGCATATATATCCCTTTTCTGTGAGTATCTTTTTGGCTATTTTTTCATCTTCTGATTGCCACGTTTTGATTACTTTGTAAGCATTCTGTAAGTTTGCACAGATGAAAATATTTGAGGAGTCATCGCGGTTGGGGATTAGTCTATAGCTACCTCTTTTTATTTTCTCAACTGCTCCGCCTTTCTTCCATGCCTCTCGTTGCACTGTTCTAATACTGATATACATCGTCCTTCACTCCTTCTAGCTTTTCACGCATGCGGTCCAACGTCTTTCCGGCGATTACAATGCGACCACACTCATTCAATATAGCCCATTTATTTCCGTACTGGCTACCATCCTGAACATCAAAGTTTTTACGCAAACTCCATCCGGCTGGCAAAGCCTTTTCAATTTGTCGACGTGTTTCATTCATCTTTATTACCACCTTCCGTACACTGTTACCTGTCTACCGTCATCGTGAATTACTGTAAACATTTTTTCAAAGCGCTCCCAGTAGAAATCTAATTGAGCGTCTGTTAAGTCTTCTGTGTTCAGTCCCAGCAACGTATATATTAGCGTTTCCGTTGTGCTATCCGCCGGCGATAGCTTTAATAAGACCATTTTTCTCATTCTCATTGTATCACTCCTAAAATGTGTTAACGATAACGTCGTCACCAACGTAGATAAATGGGTTGTTGTGTAGTGTTTCTTCTCCTATGCGTTCCCATAGGGCTATTATTTCGTCTCCTGTTGTAGCCTTTTCGTATTCCTCTTGGTATTCCTCTAGTTGAACAATTTCTGTGTAGTATCTGCCGATGTCCTGGCGTGGGTCACTGGAGACACGTAATATTACGTGAGCGGTCTCCAAGGTCGCCAGAGCCTCTTCTTCTGTAAAACCGTGTTCTTTTAAAAGCTTAATTTCCTTTAACATGATGATTACTCTCCTTCTTATCTTACTACTATAGCGTATTCGTATCCAACCACTAATATTTGCGCCTTTTCTACTATCTCGACGCCTATTTCAGCGCATATCTTCCGGATCTCGTTTTCTTCTTCTGTAGCCTGTAGGCGCTTTGCGTATTGCTCAACAGGTTTTGGGCTCTCGCTTGCGTACCATATACCTATATTCTCATATAACGTTCTATCAGTGTTTTCCATTGGATAAAGCGGTATCTTATCCGCCTTCTTGGCAATTTCCTCGGCATGTTCTATGCTGTAGCCAGCTAACTTGAGAATTGCTACTGTGTATGGGTCGCTTTCGGTCTTCCCATCTAAGTAGTTAGCTGTTAGGGTTTCGATTGTTGCGTCTAGATATTCTGTATATTTCATGTTTATTCGTCTCCTTAATTAATGATAATTGTATAATCCTCATTTGTTATGCTTTCAGACCCTATTAAGACGTCCCTACCGTAACGTTCATAATCAAAGTATTTTTTTTTGTTTTCTGGAATAGCTAAGTATTCAGCATAATAGCGCCCTACAGCCTCCTCTTCCTTTCCCAGTTCTTCATGGTCTATTATAGTGTAATCATAGTTGTTAACTATTTCTGCTGCTTGTTTCCATTCATAATCGCCGTCCTTTACTAAGTCACTGAAGACACTTAATTGCTCTTCGCTCCAGTTACTAAAGAATATATCTGCCATATATAGTATAAAATCAATGTTATCAAATTCGTTAATTCCTAAGTTGTAAGTCATTGACGTGTCGCTAATAAATAACGCATGCTCTTCACGTTCCTTCTGAAAATCATCAAACTTACTTTTTGCTTCCGCTGGGTTCATTAAGTCTAATTCAATCCATTCAGTAATACCTCTATTGTAATGTGCTAAGTCACTCACATATATAACCATCTCGATGCTGTTCTTGTTGTTTTCCATTTTGTTCGTCTCCTTTTATTTAACCATCGCTATAATGATAGCTACAATGATACCAGTTATTGCTCCGCCGGCGCTTACTGCCATTAAGGTTAACAGGTTTTTCCTATCCATTTCCCACAACTCTAGAAACAGGTATAAGCTGTATGCCATTAATCCTATAAAGCTACATATCAATAGCCATGCGGTAAGTACCTCAAATGCCAATTTTATTTCTTCCATTGTCTTAGCCCCTTTCTTAATAATTATAAGGCGGTTCAGGTGCTTTTCTTTTATTCCCTTACCTTGATTATATTATACTATAGCATATGCTTAATGTCAATACCTTTTTATGTTTTTTTTTCTTCTTTATCCTTGTTATTGTATGTACATTGGTAGGAGACACACTTGCATATAACCGCCTATCCCCACTTGCATATAACCGCCTATCCCCACTTGCATATCCGATAACTACCTATCCTTGATTAATACTATATGTTAGACAAAAAGTACTATGTGCTAATCGTTGGTGGATCAGGTGTAGAAAGATAAGGTTTCTTTAACGTTGCCTAAATGTCGGCGCAGTGGTTGTGCTTAAGGAAGTCCGAACAGTCGCTGCTAAGTAGTCCTTTAGTTAAGTAAAGTAAATCTTAGCAGCGACTGTGAGGACTTTACCTAGAGGGTTTCAAAGGGGAGCGGTGGCGTCCCCCTTAACATCGACCGTAGCGACACTCCTAAGAGT
>OGVK01000055.1_pt1 | contig 14210 bp, 17 predicted proteins | sample 1575721 | NCBI WGS metagenome assembly OGVK01 (sample SAMN07581521, study PRJEB24739) | freshwater metagenome | place: Singapore | collected 2015-01 | reverse complement strand
GTTCCCCAGTCACGATATGGCTTTTTGAGATTTTTTAAGGTTGTGTTTTGCTAAGAACTTAGTGGCTTATAATCTTAGCCACTCAGATACTTAATTTAGTGCTAACTCAATAGCATTAGTAAACAAATCTTCAAGAGAAATTCCAGCAGCTCTCGCTTGTTGTGGAATCAAACTTTCGGTAGTTAGACCTGGAATAGTATTCATTTCTAGCATGTGCGGTACGCCATCGACAATTATGAATTCACTTCTAGAGAAGCCTTTCATTTTCAAAACTTCATAGGCGCGTTTTGCAATTTCACCTACTTTTTGAGTCATTTCATTAGAAATACGAGCTGGAGTAATTTCTTGTGATTTACCCTCATATTTGGCCTCATAATCAAAGAAATCATTATCAGAAACAATTTCAGTAATAGGCAAGACAGTGATTTTTCCTTGGTAATCGATTACACCCACAGATACTTCTGTTCCATCTAAGAAACTTTCGATGATGATTTCGTTATCTTCTTTATAAGCAACTTCGATAGCGATTGGTAATTCAGCTTCTGTTTTTACTTTAGAAATTCCAAAACTAGAACCAGCTTTATTCGGTTTTACGAAGCAAGGCAGTCCAACTTTTTTTACGATTTCGGCTGTGTTGATAAGGTCGCCTTTGTTTAGGTAATAAGAAGTTGCTGTTTTAATTCCATAAGGTTTTAAAACAGATAACAAGTCTCTTTTGTTGAAGGTTAGCGCTGCTTGATAATAATCACAGGCCGTTTGTGGAATGCCCAAAAGTTCAAAATAGGCTTGTAACAATCCATCTTCTCCTGGCGTTCCGTGAATGGCGTTGAACACACAGTCGAAGGTAATTTTTGTGCCTTCAACAGTTACAGAAAAATCATTGCGATCGATTGGGAATTCGGTATCATTTGCATCTACATACACCCATTTTTCTTTAAAAATGTGTATTCTGTATCCGTTATATTTAGTCTTGTCTAGAGTTTGGTAAACTACATTTCCGCTGATTAGAGAGATTTTGTATTCGCTAGAATAGCCTCCCATGATGATAGCAATATTTTTCATTTTAAATGTTTAATCGGTTAACCGTTTAATCAATCAAAAGATTAAACGTATTCAAAACAAAATTATCATTTTTTTTGAAACGAAATACCTTTATCTTTGTTGCTTCTTAAAAATTAATTTATGAGTTTACGTAAGTATCTTACTAGTCGCGTTTTTTTCGGGCAATTGTTTATAGCCATTGCTATTATTGCTGTTTTGGCCTATTTATTCATGCATTGGTTAACGTTTACAACGGATCATGGACATGAAATCGCCGTCCCTAATTTAGCTAAATTAACGGAAGAGCAAGTAGAAGAGAAGTTAGATGATCTAGACCTAGATTATGTCCTTTTGGATAGTGTAGACTATAGAGACGATTACCCAAAATTTAGTGTAGTGGAGCAAGATCCTTTGCCAGGTACCAAAGTTAAGGTAGGTCGAAAAGTATATATCAAAATTAATTCTTCTGGTTTTTCTTCCATCAGAATTCCAAATTTGATAGAGAAGACTTATCGCGAGGCAGTACCAACTCTTAAAGCACTGGGATTAGAAGCCGGAACAGTTACTTATATACCAAATTTAGCCAAAGATATGGTTCTTGAAATGCGCTTTAAAGGTAGAAATCTAAAAGCTGGAGATCGAGTTTTAAAAGCTTCTAAAATTGATTTGGTTTTAGGAGATGGAAAAGCTACTTATGAAGATGAAGCTGCCAAAGACAGTTTACAAGCTCCTGCAGTAGAATCAGAAACACCTGTGAATGAACAATAATACAGAAACACTAGACTTAGAAGACGAGTTATTTGAGCATTATCGATTTGAGGTTCCTAAGGGGCAAGCCATTTTGAGAATCGATAAGTATTTGATGAACTTGATTCAGAATGCTACACGAAATAAAATTCAGAATGCCGCTACGGATGGGAATATCTTTGTAAATGATATTCCGGTAAAATCCAATTACAAAGTAAAGCCGTTTGATGTGATAACCGTAATGTTGACACATCCTCCTTTTGAAAATCATATTTTGCCAGAAGATCTTCCAATAAATATTGTATATGAAGATGCTGCTTTGTTATTGGTGAATAAAGATCCGGGAATGGTGGTACATCCTGGTCACGGTAACTATACTGGTACTTTAGTGAATGCCTTGGCGCATCATTTTGATAATTTGCCAATGAATAGTAGCGAACGCCCCGGATTGGTGCATCGCATTGATAAAGACACTTCAGGATTGCTAGTAGTAGCAAAAACAGAAGCGGCTATGACGCATTTAGCGAAACAATTTGAAGCCAAAACTACAGAACGTGAATATATTGCTTTGGTTTGGGGAAATGTTCTTGCTGATAGCGGAACCATTGAAGGGAACCTAGCACGTCACTTAAAAGATAGAATGCAAATGGCTGTTTTTGATGATCCAGAAATTGGGAAACCAGCTATTACTCACTATAAAGTGTTAGAGCGTTTTGGTTATGTTACTTTGATTTCTTGTCAGTTAGAAACAGGAAGAACTCACCAGATTAGAGCGCACATGAAACACATTGGTCATCCGTTGTTCAATGACGAACGTTATGGAGGGCATTTAATACTTAAAGGGACAACGTTTACAAAATATAAGCAGTTTATAGAAAATTGCTTTAAAGCCTTACCGAGACAAGCTTTGCATGCTAAAACATTAGGTTTTGTACATCCTACTACAGGAGAAATGATGCGTTTCGACACAGAAATACCAGTAGATTTTCAGGATTGTATTGATAGATGGCGCAATTACTGCAAGACGCACGAAACTAGCGAAGAAGAATAAACAAAAAGGACTTGTATTTAAATTACAAGTCCTTTTTCTATTAAAGAGGTATTTTCTCAATCAGGATACTGTTCTGGTTGTTGTCAAAATACGTACACGTTTTTTCGACGATATTTACGGTCCATTGTGCTATCCCGCATTGAGCAGCTTGATGGCAAAAAGTCAAATAATCGGTTTGACCTTCTTGGTGCATTACTAAGAATTCTATAAATCGTTCTTTATTTGCAGAAGAAGCTACTGCTAAAGTAGCATAGGTTTCTGTAGCCGTCGTTCTGTAGTTATCCGCGCCAAAATATTCAACATGACCATCGGCAACAAAAGTATCATAACCTATAACTCCCAAATTGATTAAATCTTGAATGTACTTTGGGAAATCGGCACCTGATTTTACTTTATCATGTGCTTCTTTAATCTGAGCTATTGTAAACATAGACTTGATGTTTAAAGTGAAATAAAATCGGAAGTTTTTGGAAACGAATTCAATGCATCGACAACAATTTGAGGTGTAGGTTGGGCTAATTTTCTTAGTTTAGTGTCCATCCAAGCACCATCTACGGTTATAGTAGCACACAAAATTTCGTCTCGGTAAAATTCATGTACGATAGACCAGCGTGAAGCATCGGATTTCATTTTTGCAATTTTCGTTTGCATAACAATGGTATCCGAAAGATTGATTTCTTTTCTAAAAACACATTCTTCTCTAAATAAAACAGGACCAAAATGTTCGGTCTTCATCACTCGCAATGTTAGACCTAATTCTTCTAAAATTTCGATACGATGTTGCGCACCAAAATCATAATAAGCGCTGTGTCGCATATGAAAATTGGGATCTAAATCGGACCAACGAAAAGAGAGTTGTTTGCTAAATGTAGCCATAAGTATGTTTTTTTCTTTTGTAATGAGGGGTAAAATTACGAATATATGTGGTTTTTTGGGGAGAAAGGATTTGGATTAACAGAAAGTTGTGTTTTTTATCCCTAAATCTTCTACAGCATACGTGGTCGCTTGGTTTTCACAGATCAAGTAATGCGTGAGTTTGTGATGTAGGTCTAAGCGTTGCAGGCGCACTTTTTCATGGATGAATGCAACACTTAATTTTTGACGTTGATAATTCTTTGATTCTTTCTTCTTTCGAGCAAATATCTTCTGCTGTATGGATAGTCGGTTTTGAGCCTGTCGCAAGTATTTTGGATTTTCAACCTTATTACCATCGGATTGAATGAGCATGTGATTCAAACCCATATCAATTCCGATGGTTTGATCAGCTTGAATTGTTGTTGATGCAACAAGTTCTAACTCTGACTCGACCAAAATCGAAGCATAATACTTACCTGTCGCTGTTTTGCTAATGGTGACAGTTTTGATTTTCCCATTAAATACCCGACTAAATACAGTTTTTATCCCTTTAATTTTAGGTAGATGAAGTAATCCGTTCTCAAAGCTCACTGTTGCGTGCTGAGGGCATTGATAAGACCGTTGCGGTATTTTCTTGGATTTGAACCGTGGGTAGCCGACAAGATGACTTAATGGGCGTTTTTCATCAGGATTTGGTTTATATCCTTTGATCTTTCTGAATTCAACCTTGCCTTTCTTTAATCGCTGAAAAAAGTTGTTGTAAGCAGTGTGTAGGTGAAGTAACCCACTAAGAAGTGATTGACTATTCACCTCGTTCAACCATTCGAATTCAGGTTGTTTTTTCATGGCAACTAATTGGTCTTGAATATCCTTTTTTGATAATAATTTTTGAGTTTCAGAATGAGCTTTAGTTTGAAGTGCTAAAGCCCAATTGAAAATAAAGCGAGTGCATCCGAAGTGCTTTTCAAATTGCACTTTCTGCTCAGAAGTAGGATAGATGCGATATTTATACGCTTTCAAAAAAGGTTGTTTCATGGTTATAATTTAGCAAATTAATTGCTTAGTGTAAATGTAATGAAGTCACATTATCACTGTGTTTATAAACTTACATATCATTTAGTGTTGGTAACAAAATATCGCAAGAAATGCCTTTCAAATGAGATGATCAATCGGCTTGAAGAAATTGTAAAAAAGAACTGTGCTGATTGGGAGATTGACTTGATTGAGTTCAATGGTGAAGCTGATCATATTCACTTATTGTTAGAGATGCACCCGAACATCATGCCAAGTAAATTCATCAATAATCTAAAAACTGTATCAAGCAGACTGATACGCAAGGAGTTCGGTGAAGAACTAAAACCTTATTATTGGAAACCTGTGCTTTGGACGAGGGCATACTGTCTACTTACAACAGGTGGAGCGACAATTGATGTAATTCGAGAATACATCCAAAACCAAGAGAGACCCGACTGAAAAGGCGTGCTATCCATCTCCATCTAAATCACAGATTATAGATGGAGAATTCCGCACATTTAGTTAAAAAACCGCGCTAGGCGGTTATTTTTCTGAGTTGCAACGTATAAGTTGCGTCAACAGGATCAGCATTCATGCTTATGATCTTGAAAATGCCTTTTGTGGTGGTCAGTTCATCATTGATTTGCGGCGTGGCAGTGACTTCATTCTGTAGAACAATTGCTCTTGAGTCATCAACCTGATAATCGATTGGCTTAATTAACTCTTTCGCATAGCTTCCGAATAATACGCCACGTCCTGAGTAAGCTGTAGTGGTGATAGTTGGATAGCTTTGCGTTTCAAAGTCAAACGTACCGCTTTTGACTTCTTTTGAGCAAGTGAACGAATAGACCGCATCGGCAAGATCATCATCAAAAGCGTCTGCTAGTTCAGATTGTAAGTCGCTGAGTAATCCCATTACAATCTCCGCAGAAATCTAACAGCAGGGCGTGAAGCATAAGGGTAGATTAAATCATTGATATATTGCTCGTAAGAATTTAGCTCAACTGAACCATCTGCAAATGATTTTTTAACAGAAGTTCCCGACTGTGCAGATACTTCTTTGCTTGTCAGTGTTTGGGTTTTTCCTTGATACAAAGAACCTGCAATAATTCCACGTATAACTTCATAAGATGCAAGTTTTAGCACGTCAGGCACAAGCGTTACGTCTGAATAATCTTGCACATTTCTTGCAATGAGATAAGCACTTGACTGAGCAAGATAACGAGCTTTATCACTATCGCTTAATGCTGAAAAACCGTCAACATTGGTTTCCGCTTCTGTTTGTGTAATAAAGCTCATATCAATTACTCGCTATCGCCAGTGCTTTCTTCTGTTTCCACTTCAACCTTTGCCTTGCGTGTATTTTTCTGTCCTTTTAAAGTCACGGTTGGCACTGTTTCAGCAGCGTTTGTTCGATCACTCGTTACTCGACCATCAACAAGCAAAAGCCCTGCATCTCGTGCAAGGCTCTTAACATCTTCGTTATAGTCGTGCAACGCATGATCAAGATACCATATTTTCTTAGTCATGCGCTAACTCCTTATGCACCGATAGCGATAACGCCAGCAGTTGATTTAACATCAGTTGCAGTTTTATCCCAGTTTGCAGACGTTGCAAGTGCTGCATCACTTGGAGATTTTCCGCCAGTTGTCTGATCCCATGAATAGCCTTTTAACGCTAAGCCAAAATCGTAATCAACTTGCATAGTTGTTTCGATGCGAGTGTTGCCGTTGGTTGTTTCAATGTTGCTTACCAAGTTGCCTGCATCGTAAACGACTGCCGCATTTGATACCAACGAAAGCACACGGTAAAGCGATTTAGTTGAGTCGTACAATGCAGGAGCATCGGTCACAACAACAATTTTACCAAGAATATCGACAATGCGAACGCTATCGAATTGGAACAATTGTGCTGTATTTGTCAGGTTCTGACTAACCAACTTGTGATACATTGCACCGTTCATCACTTCTGCAATCAAATTGCTTGATGAGTCACCGAACAAAGCATGTGAATCATTGATCACGCTATAATTAAGCTCAGTTGCTACGGTTTTCGATGTATCAGTAGAACCCATAGTCGCAGCAACAAGTGCAGCAATCGCAGTGTTTAACTGATCTTTAATCAACACTTTAGCGAAGTTGGTAGACGCAACCTCAATGCCTTGTGCAGTTGGTTGGCGTAACCAAGTCAATTGAGCAGGCTCGTAACGGATTGGGCCGAAACCTCCTGCAACTTTAACACCGTCAGCACGGAGTTGCGACAAATCAGTCGGGGTAACTGTTGCCTGAGCTGCATAGCGATCTACACGGCGCTGCGCTGCTTCAAGCGATTCAAAGAACGATTTTTGATAGAAATCACCATCAAAACCACCCATCGTTAGTGTTAATGAGCCACCTGATGCGCCGTTAAACTTCTCGATTTGCTGCGCTAGCGTTTCGACAGTTGCGGGCAAGATATACTCGTTAAACACTTGCATTTCTGATAAAGCCATGAGAAACCTCTAATCTATTTTGGCAAGTTATACTTTTGCTTAAAGTAGGCTTGGCGTTCTGCCGCAGTGTCGCCCATCTTTAAGTTTGGTGCGCCTAGATTGCTGCCACCTCCGCCCGACTCTACTGTCGAGTGAGTGCCTTTCACAAATAGGTGCGGTGCATCTTTCTTGAGTTTATTTACCCAAGTTGTAACGCTCAACGGAGATTGTCCATCAGCGTCATAAATAACATTACCGCTTGAATCAATTGCAACTACATTGCCGTTTGCATCGATATCAAATTGACCAGTTGAACGTAAAATCACATCATTTAACGCTGTGTTTAATACGCCAACTTGTGTACTTGCTTTTACAATCTCAGCAGAAATTGCTTTAGATTTGTAAGCTTTAACACGGTTTTGCTCAGATTCTAACTTGCTGTTCAATTCACGCTGTTGATCTTCAAAGCTTGATCGCATGTTGTTTACACGCTTTTCAATAACTTCGTCAATCTTACCCTCTGCAATTAATCGAGCATCTTCATCTTGCGCCAATTTTGCTAAGAGTTGTCGTGTTTGGTCAGCATCAATGCCAGCATACTTACTTGTCATTTCCGATAAAGCTTTTTGTGCATTCTTGGCAGCATCACGCTCTTTTTGAAGTGCAGATTTAAGATTTGTCGGATCTTCATAGCCATCCAAGTCTAAGCGGAACTTTCCGTTTTCTTCAACATAATGGCTTCGTAAGCTCTCATCAATAGAATCCAGCGATTCTGTGGTCAATGGTAATCCCATTTAGTTTCAAACCTCTCGTTTGATTGTGTTTAACCCATCTCAGGCTTTAGCAGAAAAACTGCATACCTGAATCATATATCAATTTTATTTATAAGCCAAGTGACTTAAAGACTTTATTATCAAGAACTCTTAGTTCATTGATTGTGTAGAATCCGCCTTGTGGGTCAAAGAATTTGGTAATTGACAATTTTCCCTCTGAATACAATTTGTACCGAGTAGCGCCTAACCATTCCTTTTGAAATTCTTTGCTTGCACGATTATTGAAGAAATCTACAAAAGTTACATTTGAATCAACATTTCCGATTTTTCCATCACGCTCATCTTTTGGAATATTCTTCACTGCTCGATTGTCCATGACGTAAGGTCGAGTGCTTGGCAATTCTCCATCCTTGCTGACTGGGACAAGAACGCTTCGGCAATGATAGTGCAATGGCGGTACACGTTTATTTTGGTCATTAATCGTCCAAACTTCACCGTCAAGCCCTGCACATAGCTTTGATGTTCTACCATCAATCACGCTGATAAACTTAACGTACTCAACGCCAATCTGTTTATACGTTTCTAAATACGATTGATTTGAGATATGAGAACGTGAAGTGCGGACTAGCTTTTCAATTTCAGGCTTTGCTCGGTCAAGAATCCCATCAAAATGGACTTTATTTCCGTCAATCGTTTTATCATAACCACGAATATTTTTTATAATGTCGTAGTTTGTTTTGCCTGTATTAATGCCGTCACGGATTGCATTTTCTACAGCGTTTCGAGTTGGTTGCAGCACACCAAGAAATAATTGATCAATTAAAGCACCGCCTGCCATTGGTAGCTTGACAATCTTCTTGTAAGCGCCGTTTACGATTGAGTCATTGATTGCAGCTTGATAAAGCTTAGCAGTGTATGAAATCTCGTAAGCAGATAATGCAGCGCCACTCGTTGCAAAACTGGTCTGCATTGAGTTTGTTGCGTCATCTTGCCATTGGTTAATCAGGTCGCGCACTTCTTTTAGCGTTGGCGTAGTGTACTGCGCTTGAGAGAGTAGCGTTTTTTCTGAATCAGTTAGCTCATCTAGCAAAGTGCGGAGTTGCAAAGCGAATGCGCTAGACTTGTCAGAATAACCTGAATAAACCTCGTTTACTGCTTGAGTTGACAAACGGTATAGATAGGCTTGATGTTGAATTATCGCATCAAATAAGGCGAGTTGATCTTCATTCACTGATTAGAGCCTTGCTTAGGTGGTTGACGATTATCGCTAGGCATCAAGATTGTCCCGCTTTGCTCAGCTTCAATAAGCATCTGCTCATCAACATAAGATCGTTTTGGTACAATGCCGTCTTGAATATACTCCCAAACGCTTCCCCAACTGATCTTGTTGACTGTTGCTAATTCGTAAAGCTCTTTAAGCATGTTCACGTCAACGCCTGCTTCGCTAAATTCAGTTTCAACATGGAAATTGATATCTTGTGGTGTTGCAGTTCGGTCAAAGATTGTTAATTCTTGTCCGTAGCGCAATGCCTGCTGAATTGCATCTGCTGCATTCATGACAATTGAGCGCAATGTGGCGTACTGATCACGTTGTCGTGCAATACGTGCTTCACCGCTTTCGACACCGAGGTCGATTACTTTTGCGCCTGCTTCGCTTGCAATATCTTTCTGCTTATTCATTTCATCAATTGCGACTTGCAAGTTTTGAAATGTTGGCTCAAGGATTTTTGCATCGCAACGGTCCTTACTTGGTAATGTCCAAATTGTTCCACCACCTGTATAGCCAATGTCTTGGTTGTCGTCTAATCCAAAAACTACAGTCTGGAATGAGCAGCCGTCATGCAAGGCTTGGTTTACATCAGCAGACTTTTGATAGTACGTTAATGCAGCTTCGGCAACGGTGAGCAGTGGTAATTCATCAATCTCAACGCTGTTCTGTGTTGAACCCGCAATAACGACAGGCACATAAGGAATTGGACTTTCCGCAAAACCTAAATATCGTTCTTCAAGTAATTCGCCGTCTTGCCAAACTTGCTGCATACAGCCATTGCCGTCATAGATAAATGCGCGATAAATAAGATCAAATGTGTGGTCGAATGGGTCTTCATCAGCATCTCGCAATTCTTGAAATACGGCAAGCGTCACGTCTTGACGACCACGAATGTTTTTTACTTTCCAGTTAATGAATTGACGTGCTTCATAGTGACGAATGAAGATTTTTCCATCTTCATCAAGGTCGGGGACTAGGGCATAACGTCCGTAGGTTAGTAATCCTGATACTACACGTTGAAACAATTGGCGCAACGTAAGACCATCTTGGGTTGCGTTATGTTCAATGTCTTGTAACTCAGATGGTGCATCCAACTTCATCGGCAAATTAGAACATAGGCCCATCATTGTGCGGAGTTGGTCTTTTACCCAATGCGGATATTTCGCACGATCCGCATAGGCTTCATAGAGTTTTTCTACATCAGTTAGAGAGAACTCAGGATTCATTTCTAAGCGAATACCGCGTTCAATTGTCGCTTCAATCTCAAGCTGTCCGTTTGTCTTTTTAAGATAACGCTGCTTCTTGTGTTTGATTGCGCCCGCGTCTAAAGAGTCGTGCATAAACTCCCACAATTCTCGTTGCTTGTCGTACATTGGGTGAGTTGTATCATAACTCATGCCTATCTCCTCATGCGGTTTCGGGCAGTATATTGTTTTTTGCTCATTGCTACAGCGAACATGCGGAAAGCATCAGCGCCATGCGAATGTGCATCATGCAATGGATTATCTCGATAACATCCTAGCTTATCGTTCCATTCTTTGCGATAGTTTTCTAAATGCGTAATACCCTCAGCACATTTCTTCTCGTCAAACTCGCAAAGTGGAAGTATTTCACGGACTTGCTCAATACCATCCATTATAGAGATATTCGGCACAACATCAAAGCTTACCGAGTATCGAGAACCATCAATTTCATAGCCTTCTTTCGCAATGTCTAAGCGGCTTTTCCCATCATTCATCAGTGATCTGTTCTGAATGTCGTGCGGTGCATAGTGTCTTTCGTAGCGATAGCCCTTATCTTTCAGCACTTTGAAGTAATGGCGCATCCCTTCGCCTGAGTTTTCGTAATAATCAATCACCTGGTATGAAGTATCTGAAAGCTTACGTACAAACCAAATCGCTGTGCTATCTGCTACCCCTAAATCCCAAATCGTCATTACTGGCAAGTGGTCGTTATTTGGCAATTGTCCGATGCGATGATTCGAGTACAGGAATTTGAATTGAGTTGCGTAGTATGCACCCTCGATTGCCTTCTCAAACGCTTCTTTCGGTGTAGATGGGTACTCCTGCTTCATCTTTTCGCCTTGTGAGCGCTCAATTAGCGTGTACCAATTACGTTGCTCAATTGTCAGTGTTCTGCCAATCTCTTGCTCAACTTTATCGAAATAGCGTTCTAGGCGCTCAGGAATTTCTACGTTTTCAGTGACGAAGTATTCAGGGTCTTCCCACCATGAGAAAAAGTGAAATTTAAATTCCAGTGACGCAGGCTCTTTCCCTGCGATCTTGAGTTTTTCAGCTTCATCGCAGTATTTGTAAAAGTATCCCTCTTTGCCCTCAGCAGTGGATTCGATAGTCTTTGTCCCATTTTTACCGACTGAGTTAAATGCACCTGTAACGATCTCTTGTGCTTTATCAGGATACTTTTTGCATATTTTACCAAACTCAGAAATGTGTAGGCTTTGCAGCGTACCGCCACGATAGCCAGTGGACACGCCAATTGATGAGCCGTTGCTAAACACGTAACTATTGTCTTTATCGCTGACTGGTAATGGAAACTGATACCCAACGAACAGCTCAAGCATCTTGATTAGTGATGGTGGAATATTGCGATAAGCGAAGCGGATTTTGTTTCGATAAATGTCTTTTGAGTCTTTATCAGAGTGAGCAATACAACCCGCAGAATAGTTTTTCTTGAACAGACAATCGTCTAAATCCATGATCATTTTTAGGGTCGTGAAACCGAGCTGCCGAGCTTTCAGGATTACGTCATTTTGATGCCTTGAGATATAATACGCTTGCTGTGCTGCATTCGGCGTAAAACGAACCTTACGACCATCCTTGTCTTTGATGAAGTAGAAAATGCAGAGTCTAAAGTATTTCAGCGCAACGGCTTTCTTAAAATCATGCTGCGTTAAAGTACCTTTGTGATACTTTTCAACGTATTTCAGCGATAACTTAACTTCATCTTCACGATTCATTCTTTGACTCGTTCATGAGTGCGTCAAAATCGTCAGTGAGTGCGACTTTTGCATCTAGCTCTTGCTTGTCTTTTTGCTCAAGATATTGTTTTCCAAGCCAAATTAGCATTGGAACATTACCTGATTGAGCAACTTCATACTGTTTTCGTCTTAATGACATTTTCCCATTTGCTGAATGTTTTTTAAAGTAATCCGAAAAACTTAAATTAAATTCATCTTTTATATGGGTATTTAAAGTGTCATAGTCAATTTTTAATACTGCTGCGATTTCCTCACCAGTGCATTGAATTGCACAAAGTTTCTCAACAGTATCCCAATTTATAACTGCTTTTGGTCTGCCACCTGCCATTAGATCACCATTGAATTAAAAGTTTCACCTGTTGACTCAAGAACAGCATCCTTTCCTGTTAGTGTCTGCCAACGATTAATGATTACATCACAATATTTCGGGTCGAGTTCCATTAATCGACCAGCACGGCCAGCACGTTCACATGCAACAAGGGTGGAGCCTGATCCGCCAAACAAATCAAGAACTATATCTGCTTTGTGATTTCTTATTGCACGCTCTGGAACTTCAACTGGCTTTTGTGTGGGGTGTAGTTTGTTAACGCCTTCTTTATCAATTTCCCAAATACGATTTTCTGTCGTTGAGCCAATGAAATTTAGTTTTGAACCTTTAGTTTTCCACAATACGCAAGGTTCATGGTTTGGTTTATATGATGCACCTAATGCCCCATAACCACCTTTCTTTTTCCATATAAGCAATGCAACAACATCGCCACCAACGCGCTCAATCCCACGATATAACCCAAATGGCACAGTATCAGCATAAAACATAAATACAGGGCCATCGCAAAATGTACTAGCAGTTACAACAGCATCTTCGTATAAATCAATATCATCATTTTTAATCATTTGACGTTTATCGCCACTCAAGCCATCCTTTCCATTTTGCAGGCCGCCTGTATAACTAACACCATATGGAGGGTCTGTGAATATCATGTTGGCCTTTTGTCCCTGCATCAACTTCTCCACCGCATCAATACTCGTGCTATCACCACACATCAAGCGATGTTTACCTAAAATCCAAACATCACCCTCTTTCGTTTTTGGCTCTGGTGGCGGCTCTATAACCTCACCGTCTGCATCTTCTTCGTACTCCGCAGCAAGTTCCTCAATCTCAAGATCGTTAATCTCATCCAATGAAAAACCAGTCAGCTCAACATTAAAATCCAGTTCTCGCAACGATTCAAACTCAACACGTAATGCGTCAAGATCCCAGTCGGCATTTAATGCCAGTTTATTATCTGCAATAACATACGCTTTCTTTTGCGCTTCTGTTAAATGACTAGCATCCACGCATGGTAGCGATTCAATTCCTAGTTTTTTAGCTGCCATGACTCGACCATGGCCCGCAACAATTCCATTTTTACCGTCAACAATGATTGGGTTTAAAAAACCAAATTCTTTGATGCTTGATGCGATTTGCAGCACTTGTTCATCGCTATGTAGTCGCGAATTATTAGCGTAAGGGATTAAATCAGAGGTGGGTATTTGCTTAATTAGAAAACTATCCATACATCTTAAACCCGGAATTAAACTAAAATCATGATTCAATATAACAAAAAACCCCGCATTGTGCGAGGTGTTTTTACCAAACAATGACAGGACTTGAACCTGTGTACTGAGCTACACTGTTTAGTTTTCTTTAGAATCTCATTGATGAAATGAACTTCGTTAAAAGATCGTTTACGTTGGTGTGAGGTATCTTATCGTTTTCCTACCAACAACTCATAATGCCCATTCACTTCCACATAAAATCTAAAACCTAGTCTTTCCCAGTGTCAGCTATTAAGCAACCCAACCACATTTCACAACATTGTCGGGTTTAAGCTGTTTCCAGCGACATCAACTTAAAAACTGCCACAACACAATAATTAAGAATGATGCAATTACCTTCAAGGTAAACCGTTTTTCTATAATATCAGGTATTCGCTATCGTGCAAGTATTT
>OGVK01000054.1_pt1 | contig 14216 bp, 12 predicted proteins | sample 1575721 | NCBI WGS metagenome assembly OGVK01 (sample SAMN07581521, study PRJEB24739) | freshwater metagenome | place: Singapore | collected 2015-01 | reverse complement strand
GTTTCCCAGTCACGATAATAATATTATTATTCCTCCAACAAAATCACCAAGATTACCTGTCAATGGTTACTTTGAGATTTGAGGTGCTAGATGAATCAGTTTTTGCAATCTACTGTAAAATTAATTAATCTACACGGTCAACAAATGCAATATGTTGCTGTCACAGAGGGTGCTTATAATATTGAAACTGGTTCTAGTACAAATACAGATACTAACTATACTGTAAAAATGTATAAGAAGCACATTAGAGCAAATCAATATAATTATCCAAACTTAATTGGTCAAGATGCTGCTCTATTTTATTTAGCTAATAATAAACTACAGTTTGTACCAAATGTAAGAGATAAAATTGTAGTTGATTCTAAAAGTTATGTAATTGACAACATTACTGAACACAGAGCAAATGGTGTAATTGTACTTTACAGAATATTGGCTGTTAAGGGTTGATTATGATTAGCTGTGATACTTCAAAATTAGAAGCTGAATTAAAGAAGTTTCACGAAGAAGCTACCCGAAAACTAGAAGGAATGGTAGAGAAATTTTCCTATTGGGTAACTTGGGAAGCTATTGAAAATACACCATTTGGTGATGATGTAGAATATGCTGCATTGTACAATAATCCAGCTAGATTAACAGTAGCCAAAAATGCTAGAGCAGGTAATGCAAAAGGTGGTTGGGTTATCGAAATGAATAAACCCTATTCATCTTGGTGGTTCATGCAAGCAGATAATGAAAATGCTGAAAACGTAAAATGGGCTGCCGATCATCGATCTACTAATTATAAAATTGGTGATACAGTTTATATTACAAACAATGTACCTTATGTTAGTGCAGACGGTTGGCCTTACGATACATACAAAAATGGCGCACCAGTAAGATCGCTAGAATCGGGCGCATCTGCACAAGCTCCGTTTGGTATAATGGAACCAACTTTACATGCTGTGCTTGGTATATACCAATCCGATCTTAAAAAATATTATGAGGAAAGTTGATGGCAATCGTAGATATTAAACGTGCTGCTGAAAGGCACTTAAATGGATTGACACCAACTGTACAAACTGGTTGGGAAAACGTAAGTTTCGATCCACCCAAAGATCAACTATATCAACGTGTACAATTTCTTGTGCAAACTCCAGAAGACCCTGTGTTGGGTACTGGCTTTCACAGAGAAAGAATTACAATGCAAGTTTTTGTAGTTGGTATGATTAACAAAGGAACTTCTGAAGTCCTTTCTCGTGCTGAGTTAATCAGAGACAGATTTAAAAAAGGTTTAGTTCTTGTAGAAAACAATGTACGAATTCATGTTCTAAGAACACCTCAAGTTTCTGGAACAGCAATTGCATCTGACAGAATTATCTGTCCTGTAATTATCGAACTAGTCGCAGAAGTGTATTCCGACTAATAAAAACAAAGGCTACCTTTAGCGGGGGAAAAGATGATTCATCACCATCCTGCCTTTATTTCTCAGTGATGACATTTCTTGATGGAGAAATAATGAATAATGAAATTGAACTTTTCAAAGAGTACTTTTCATATGACAATGGTTGTTTAATATGGAAAAAGACAAGCGGTCCTCGTGGAATAAAAGGTTGTATTGCAGGTAAGAAACGAAAAGACAATTACTATGATGTTGGTCTAAAAGGTAAGTATTATCTTGTACACAGAATAGTATTTGCAATACACCACGGTTATTTACCCGAAGTTGTTGATCACATAAATAGGGATGTCTCCGACAATCGCATTGAAAATCTTAGACCAGCTAATTCTAGTAAGAATGCTTGGAATTCAAAAATTAGTTCATCAAATACTTCTGGTGTAAAGGGTATTCGTATAACTAAAAATAATAAATATGAGGCTAGAATTGCTGTAAAAGGTGTAACAATTCAAGTCGGTACATTCGAATCACTTGAAGAAGCAAGAATTACTTTGGAAAAGATTCGACAAAAAGAACATGAAGAATATGCTTGTAATGGCTAATTCATGTATTACTTGCAAGTAATTAATTTAAATTTAAATTGGAGAAGAATATGCCTATTTCAAAAGGTACTGCAAAACAAGTAGGTTACAAGCGTGAAAGTCAGTGGGGTACACTAGCCGGTAATACTTCTGGTAAGCTACTACGTCGAGTAACAGCTAGTTTTAACCTAGTAAAAGATGCTTATGAATCTGGTGAGATTCGCACAGACCGTCAAATTGCTGATTATCGTCATGGTGTACGCTCTGCTGAAGGTAGCTTAAACGGTGAACTATCTCCTGCTACTTATGCTGATTTCATGGGTTCAATTGTTGGTAAAGATTTCGTTGCTGGTCCATCAGCTACCGGTCTTTCAGTAACAATCGCTGCTTCTGGCTCACTATATACCGTAACTCGTGCTGCTGGTTCATGGTTAACCGATGGTTTCCAAGTTGGTATGGTTGTTCGTCTAACTGGTGCTGGTCTAAACGCTGCAAACTCTGGTAAGAACCTTCTAATCGCTTCCATGACTGCTACCGTTCTAACAGTAGCTGTAATGAACGGTTCAACAATGACTGCTGAAGGTCCAATTGCTTCTGTAACAGCAAATGGTACTGGTAAGGTAACTTCTGTACCTGCTTCTGGTCATACTGACGATTCGTATACTGTTGAAGAATGGTATGCTGACATTGCACAGTCTGAAGCATATACAGGCATGAAGCTAAACAGCATGGCTGTTCAACTACCTGCTACTGGTCTAACAACTGTAGACTTTGGTTTTGCTGGTAAAGACCTAACACAAAAGGGTACAACTCAGTATTTCACTTCACCAACTGCTCAGAACTCAAACGGTATTTTTGCTGCTGTTAACGGTGTAATGCTTGTTGCCGGTCAACCTGTTGCTCTAGTAACTTCTGCTGACTTTACAGTAGAACGTGCTACAGAAAATGCAACTGCTGTAGGTTCTAACTCTGTTGCTGAAATCTTCACTGGTCGTATTCGTGTAACAGGTAATCTAAGTGTTTACTTCCAAGATGCTACTTTCCGTGGCTACTTTGATGCTGAAACACCCGTTACTCTAGTTCTAGCTCTAACTACAGATAGTACTGCTAACTCACAATTCGTAACCTTTACACTACCAAAAGTCAAACTAGGTAGCTTCACTCGTGACGATGGTGAACTAGGTATCGTAGCATCTGCTAGTTTTCAAGCTCTTCTAAACGATGTAACAACTGGTGGTCTACCAGCTACTACAATCCAGATTCAAGACTCTGCTGCTTGATAACTGACGTAAACCCGAGGGAGAAATCCTTCGGGTTTTCTTTTATTTGTAACTCTTGATTTTATGCATTATTTGTGCTATAATGTGTATTAGATTGGATAGATCGACGGATCAAAAACTACACACCTCTGTAGCTTCCAATCTCTTATAAAGAGGTTGAATTGAGGTATTCATGAACGGACAACTTTTAAACGATCACTACGTATACGGACTATACGATTCCAAAAACAAACTAAGATATGTCGGTCACGGTCGAGGTAACCGATACAAAGACAAATCAAAAAGAGATAGAAGTTTTGAATTTTTAGAAATTTTAAAAACAGGCTCAATAAAAATACTTCACTCAAATTTAAGTAAGTTGCAAGCAATTGAAATAGAAAATTCATATATAAATAATGAATCAGATTTAATAAACAAAGCAGGTTCTAGACAACACAGTGTATTGGAATATAGTTATATTTCCGATTATTTGGAACTATCACAAGATTCACCTACCAATTTAATTTGGAAAATAAACAAAGCCCCTGTTTTAAAAGGTCAGACTGCTGGTTCCGTTTCTGGAGAGTACGCCTCGGTAATATTGAATTACAAACACATACTTGTGCATAGAATAGTATGGGTTTTATATAATAAAAAAGATTTAAATCAACAATTTGTTATAAATCATATTGATGGTAACAAATTAAATAATTCACCTGAGAATTTAGAAAAAGTTTCAACTTGGGAGAATAATAGAAAAATTACAAATAGACGATCCACCAATACAGGTATCAGAGGTGTTTATATTATATCAAATGGAACAAAAGTAAAATCTTCAATAAGATATTTTGGTCAAATATTTGAGAAAATTTTTAGTATTAAAAAATACGGTTTAGATGTGGCATTGGATATGGCACAAAAATGGCATTCTGATAAAATTTTGGAATTAGGATTATCGGAATATTTTAAATAAGAAAGGGTAAACATGTCATTAGATTTAGCAAAAGTAAATTACGCAGAAACAGCAGAGGCGGGTTATGAGTTTGAGATTCTACTACCTGCTACGAATGAACCAACTGGTGCATTTATTACTGTACGTGGTGAGATGTCAAAAACAGTGAAAAATTACGCTCGTCAGAAGTTTCGTGAGTTTCAACTAAAAGAACAACAGGCAAAACGCCGTGGTAAACAATCTGAAGAAATGACGCTTGAAGAAGCTGAAGAACTTGCAGTAGAATCCGCAGTAGTTCGTGTCATTAGTTGGAAAGGTATTACCGAAAATGGTAAAGAAGTACCATTCACTAAAGAGAATGCAGAAAGAATCTTCCGTGAATATTCATTTATTCGTGAGCAAGTTATGGAGGAATCAAATCAACTGCTAAACTTTCGCTGCTGATGATGTAAATCAAACCATTGAGTACGCTGAACAAGAATTTAAATTATCCGTAAGTTTTAAAGATGGTAATACATTACGTGATCAATTAAATAATGTTTGGCGACAAACTGGTAGAAAACCAAAAGAACTTGAAGAAATGGTAGAACTACCTTCAAGTTGTGAACATGTTTGGAAATGGTTTATTGACTTGCACAGTTCAAGATCAAGTAGTGGTTTTGGTATAAATCCAATATCATATTCAGATATCTATTCTTATTTTAATTTAATTGGTATGCAACCAGATGAATGGGAATTAGATTTGATTAAAATCATAGATAGAAAAGTTTTGAATATACACGCTAAAGAAGCTGAAAAGAATTTAAATAAAAAATAAACCAGCCCCTCAATTGGGGCTTTTATCTTTGTGAATCATCTTTAGTTTATAAAGATAAAATCTTCCATACACACAGGAGACAATTATGGAGTTATTAAAAACATGCAGTAGATGCAAGGTTGAAAAATCCATTAATGATTTTAGCATGAGTTCATCTAGGAAAGATGGAAGACAAGTGTATTGTAAACAATGTGTTTCCGATAGAAACGCCTTGAACAGAGAGAAAAGACTAACTCGTGCTAAAGAATATTATGTTGCGAATAAAGAAGAGATAGCAAGAAAAGCAAGAGAGTTGTATGTTGCAAATAGACAAATCTGTCTAGAAAGAGCTAAGAAATATAGAGATTCCAACAAAGAAAGAGTTAATCAAAATTCTAGAAACTATTATTTACAAAACAAGGATAAATTCGTAAGATATAAAGAGAATAATAGGGAAAAAATTAGGTTGCGTTTAAAATCTTATCGGGAAAATAATATTAAATTACTTTTAAAACTAGAAGAAATTTATAGAATAAATAATAGAGAATCTATAGCTGAGAAAGCAAGAAGGTATTATCATGCAAATAAGCATAAGTGTAATAAACGATTGAATGATTATCGTAGAAGTAATCCTGAAAAGTTTACACATCTTAATGCTAAGAGAAGGGCATCAAAACTAAAAGCAACACCTCCTTGGCTAACAAAAGAAGATTTTACGTTAATTGAAGAGTTGTTCATGTGTGCCAGACTATTCAGACTCTACACAGGTGAAGAATATCATGTGGATCATATTGTTCCACTACAAGGCAAAAATGTTTGCGGTTTGCACGTACCTTGGAATTTACAGGTAATTTCCGCAAAAGAAAATTTAATTAAATCAAATAAATTTGATATCGAAAGTAAAATATGGAACTTTCAACCTTAAAGTTTGTCGTTGATACTTCAGATTTAAAGAATGCAGCTACTGAAATTGAAAGATTAGGTGTTGCTGTAAATAAACTGAACAAGCCAATGCAAGAAGCTGCAAAGGTTTCTAGCAATCTAAACAAAGAACAGACTAAGAGTGCTGGTACTGCTAAAGAAGTCGAAGCAACAACAAAGAAACAAGTTAGCGTTTTAGAACGTCAACAAATGATTCTTGAGTTCATGACCCAAGGTTTTTCCAAAGGTCAATCTTCACAATTAGCATATGCTAAAGCCGCTGGTGCAGTTACTACTGAGATTGAACAGTTGGGTAAAGTGCTTCAGACACAACGCACTTTGATGGGTACTGATCCATTCGATAAGAGTCTTGGTGCTATGCAAGCTCTTAAAAACGAATATACAGTAATTAAAGAAGTTCAAAGATTATACAATGCTGAGTTAGGTTTGAGCAAATCTCAAATGGAAGACTTGGCTCGTGAAAAACTTCGTTTAATCGAAAAGTTCAAGCTTGAAGGTGCATCACTAAATGATGTAAAGCAAGGTCTTAGAGATTTAAAGACAGCGTATGTTCAAAACGCAAATGCTGAAAATTCAATTACTCAGTCAATCCGTTCAAGACAAAAAGCTATTCAAGATACTGCAAAAGCACAAGACTATGTATCTCGTGAATTTGAACGAGTAAATAGATTAACTGCTGATAACGGTAATATCACTAGTGCTACAAATAACAAACTTATCGCAATGGAAAAAGCCTTGCGTATGAGTGGTATGTCTGCTGCTGAACAGACAAGTAAGATTGAAGCATATAGAAAGAGTCTAGAGTCAATTCAAAAAGCTTCTGGTCAAAGACAAGTTGATTACTTATCTCGTGCCCTCGGTCCACAGATTACCGATATTTTCGTCGGTCTTGCAACAGGTCAATCCCCAATGATGGTGTTGTTACAGCAGGGTGGTCAATTACGTGATCAATTTGCTCTAGCAGGTGTTGCTGGCGCTCAAATGGGTGATATGCTTGTTAAAGCAAGTAAGACAATGGTTACCAGTGTAAAAGATATTGCTTTCGCTGTCGGTGATCTATTGCTAAAAGCAATACTAGGTGTTGGATCAGCTATTGTCGGCTCTTTAATATCGCCGTTCAAAGTGCTATATACAACAATGGTTGGTATGGCAACTGGTACAATGACAGCAACTGCTGCTCTTGAGGCGCTGAAGATTGCCACTTTAAATCTTGCTAAAACAGGTATTGGTGCAGTTCTAATTGGTCTTGGTGCGTTACTATATGAATACATTCAAGTAACTAAAGCGAACACTGATTTATCGCAAGCTATTGCACTAACAGGTGCTAGTTTGGGGATGTCTCGCAATGAAGCTATTGCATTTGCAGAAACTCTAAGTCAAAAGACAGGAACAAGTACGTTAAAGTACATTGGTATCTTAACTGAATTTGCTAAGGCCGGTGCTAATGTTGATGAAGGTATCATCAAGTTGGCTTCTGATATGGATAAATATCTTGGTCAGTCAATAGATCAAACAGCACAACAGTATGCAGAATTATCTAATGAATCAACAAAGGCTTTAGTTAAGATTGCTCAACAACAAGGTTTTGTAAATGAAGCAACTCTTCGTCAAGTTTATGAACTAGAAAGAGTCGGTAGAAAAACTGAAGCTGCTACAATAGCTCAAAAATCTTATCAGGAGTCACAAAGAAATGCATTAGCAGATGCTAAAGCTAACTTAGACCCTTTACAAAAGTTGTGGATTGCTGTAAAATCAGCAGTAAGTCAAGCAAGTGAAGCTGTCTATGATTTATTAAAGTCAGGTCCAGTAGTTGCAACTTTTAGAACTATTTGGGAAACAGTATCTGTTGTTGTATCAGAAGTTTGGTATGTTCTAAAGCAAACCGGTATTGAAATCGGTGGTATTGGCGCTCAAATTGCTGCTGTGATGCGAGGTGACTTTGCTGGTGCTAAGAGCATTGGTGAACAAATGAAGATTGATGCTGATGCTGCTAGAAAATCACAAGATGAACTAGTTAAATCAATTCTAGATAGAAACAAAGCTGAATCCGAAGGTTCGAAGATAACAGCAGAACAGAGAAAAGCCAATTCCGATGCTGGTAAATCTTTCACGGATAGAATGCAACTTCAGAAAGAATCTTTAGACTTCTTCAATCAAACAATGAAAGAAGCTGCAAAGATTGAAACTGAAGCTGCTTTTGCTGGTTATGAATTGAACGCTGCACAGCGAAAAATGATTGAGATTATTTCTGATGTTAAATTCCAGAAATTAACTCAGGATAAGCAATCAGAACTTTTAGCTAGATTAGCCAATGCCAGTGCTGCAATTCAAGAGATAAAAGCTCTAGAAGAATTAAGAAAGCAAAATTTAAAGGTAACTGAAGAATATATTAAACAACAAGATGCTAAAGACAAACTTTGGTTTGATTCAATGCAGGCTTCGGATGAAGCTACAAGAGCCGTAAGATTAGAAGGAGAAGCATTAGATTTTCAAATGCAAGTCCTTTCAAAGACTGAACGTGAAAGAAGTAGAGCATTGAAAATTAGACAAATTCAGCTTGAGCTAGACAAAGAAAATCTTGAGCTAGATAAAAAGCTAGGTCTAAGTGCTGTACAACGTGAAGAACTAAAAGCTGAAGCTGCCGAACGTGCTGCTCAAAAGATCGCAAATGTAAATAAGAGCATTGTACTTGAAGACGAAATGAAACGAGTAACTGCTTATGGCGATGCCTTTAAAAATGTATTTAATGGTATGGCCGATGCAATTGTTGATTTTGCTAAAACAGGTAAATTAAATTTCGGTGATCTAATCAATACAATGATTGGTGATTTGATTAGATTTGAAATGCGCATGCAAATGATGAAAATCTATGAAGGATTTGGTGGTTCTGCTGGTATAATTAGTGGTATTACTAAGGCTTTTGGATTTGCAGATGGTGGTGCTTTTACTGGTGGTGTTCAAAAGTTTGCCAATGGTGGTGCTTTTACAAACAGTATTGTTGATTCACCAACCATGTTCAAGTTTGCAAAAGGTACAGGTCTAATGGGTGAAGCTGGTCCAGAAGCGATCATGCCTCTAACAAGAGATTCCAGTGGTAAACTAGGTGTACAGGCATCAGGTTCTGGTTCAAACGTATCTGTGCAAGTTATCAACAATACAAACGCAACAGCAACAACAAATGAAACGGTTGATTCTAAGGGTAATAGAAAGGTTGAAGTAGTAATTGGTGAAATGACTGCTGGTGAGATTTCTCGCAGTGGTAGTGCTTCACAAAAGTCCATTCGTTCAACATTCGGTATTGCACCTCAACTAATTAGGAGATAATAATGGCGTTTCAATATATCTGGCCTCCTACACTTCCGCAAATGCCGCTGAATAACTATTCAGAGACAACTGGTGTTTTAGTCATTAGGACACAACCAGATGTAGGTCCAGCTAAGATGCGTAGAAGAGGTCAACGACCAGATACACTCAGTGTACAATATAACATGTCAACAGCACAGGTTGAAACCCTTCGGGGTTTCATCCAAGATACCTTGCGTGGTACTACCCGATTCGGTTATACTCACCCAAGAACAGGTCAAGTTGTAGAAGTTCGTGTTGTACCACAAGGTGATGGTCAGATGTTTACGACTGCTTACATCTTACCTAATTATTGGCAAGTATCTTTACAACTGGAGGTATTACCTTGAGTAGATTAGCTTCAATGTCGCCATCAGCATTAAAGGCAGTCTTTTCACCTGATGCAGATGATGATCTGATTATTCTTCTTACGATTTATGATCCGGTTAATGAAGCACAAGTGATTGCTAGGCTTGCTGATGGATATACCAAGCGAATATCTGAAACTGAATCAGATGTTATTTATGGTGTTACAAGTAACGGTTATGATTATACATTTCTTCCGATGGAAATATCTTTACCATCAGAAGATGAAGCACAAGCTCCAAAGTGCTCAATTACAATGTATGATGTAACTAGATATTTGACACCAATTATTCGTACAATTACATCGCCGCCAAAAGTAAAAATGGAGTTAGTTTTAAGTAAGACTCCAAATGTAGTGGAAGTTTCTTTTTCTGATTTTTTCATTAGTAATTTCAATTATAATGCAGACTCGGTTTCTGCTGAATTATCAATGATTGATTACGAAAGAGAACCATTTCCAATGCACTCTTTTACTCCGCAATATTTCCCCGGAATGTTCTAATAGGATTAATATGCAATTAGAAAAGTACATAGGCTTAAAATATAAAGAAAAAGGTAGAGACTTCGATGGAGTTGATTGTTGGGGATTGGTACGTCTATTCTACAAGAATGAATTCAAAATCGATCTACCTAGCTTTAGCTCAGAATATACACAAACAGATGTTCAGCGTATTCAAGAGCTAATTGCACAATACAAAGAAGGTTGGGAATCTACGGAACAACCTGAAGAGGGTTCTATTGTACTTTTCAGAGTTCTCGGTTCAGAATCTCACGTTGGTATTGTTGTAAACAAAGAACAATTCTTGCATGTTCGTGAAAACCAAGATAGTGCTATTGAGAATTTTGATTCTCCTTTTTGGAAAAAACGAATTGTTGGATACTTCAAATATTCAGAAAATAAAAGTGTAGTATTGAACGCTGTTCCACATCCATTGAGAACAGAACGTTATACTATGCCAATTCTTCCCGGTACAACTCTTGATTTATTAACCAAAGGTCTAAATAAAGAATACGGTGTTGCAGAAGAATTAAAGTCAAAAGTAACCATTGTTTTAAATGGTAGAGTAATTGATGAAAAGGATTGGTCATCTACAGTTTTAAAAGAAGGTGATTCTGTCGAGTATCGTGCTGTTCCAAAAGGTGGTGGCAGTAATCCTTTTAGATTGTTAGCTACATTAGCTATTGCAATTTATGCTCCGTATTTAGCTGGTTATGCTGAATTTGCTTATATGGGTACAGCGGGGGCTTCAATTGCCGGTGCAACTGCTGTTTATACTGCGGCATATGCGGCAACGATACTTGTTGGTACTTCGTTAATTAATGCCATTGCACCAATTCGCCCACCTGTGGATGTTGGTGGTAAAGACCCCGGTTCTTCTGAACGACAACTTATGGTAAATGGTGGTTCAAACCGTCAAAATCCATATGGTGCAATCCCTGTTGTATTAGGTAAAGTTCGTGTAACACCATTACTTGGTTCAACAAACTATTTGACTTATGAAAATGAGCGTGATAGTTATGTTTCCATGTTATTAGTTTGGGGTTACGGTCCATTAAATATTGATGCTTCAAGTTTTAAGATTGGTGATATTCCATTAACAAGTTATAGTGATTATAATTTAATTACGCTTGATCGTAAGACTGAACCAACAACAACTGTTAAGAATCAATTTGATGCAATCTATGGTAAAGACATTACACAGGTTCAGGTTTCAACAGAATTAACTTGTGATGGTAATCCAGAAGGTTCTGTTACACCCGGACCTTGGTTTCAAGCTGCAACAAGTGAAGCCGTTGATACTTACACAATAGCATTGCATTTCCCACAGGGCTTGCGTAGAATCAAGATTAAAGGTGATAATGCAGGTGATTCGTTTGCTACTTCTGTTCAATTTAGAATTGAGTATTCTACAAACGGTGGTTCAACTTGGACCTTACAAGAAACTTTGACAATAGGTGGTGATACACCGAAGAAAGACGGTTTTACAACAACAAGAACATATAGTTTCCCATCTAAACCTGCTCAAATGATTGTAAGAGTCAGAAGAGAAACTGGTGATAATACTGAAGATAATCCAGATAATCGTTATTATTTTACAAGTATTCTACAAAACGTAACTTTTACTAGAAACGCAAATCCTGCTGTTGATCCACTAAATGCTAAAATAGCCAAAACTGCATTTAAAATTAAAGCAACAGATCAATTAAATGGTCGTGTAGATGGTGTTAGTGCTGTCGTACAAACATGGTGTAAAACATGGAATGGTTCTGCGTGGGTTGATGGAGCAACAAGTAATCCTGCTGCTTTGTTCAGATATGTCTTAGAGCATCCAGCAAATCCAAGGAGAGTTACAGATGCTGCTACACAAATCAACCTTACACAGTTACAATATTTCTATAACTACTGTGTTTCTAAAGGTTTCGAATATAACTCAGTAATGGGTGATAGTAGAAGCGTTTTAGATGTTTTGCGTGATATTTGCGCTGCTGGTAGAGCAAGTCCGGCCATTGTAGATGGTAAATGGACAGTTATTATTGATGAAGTAAAACCAAACGTAATTCAGCATTTTACACCACACAATAGTTGGGGTTTTGAGGGTAGTAAAGCACTTCCTAAAAAACCAGATGGATTACGTGTTACATATTTTGATCAGGATCAAGACTATCAAGAAAATGAATTGATTGTATACGACATTGGTAAAGATCAAAGTAATTCAAGTCTCTTTGAAAGTATCACCCTTCCCGGTGTAACTAAGAAATCCTTAGTCATCGATCATGCCCGTTGGCACATGGCTCAAATTAAACTTCGCCCTGAAGTATATACAATCAATGCAGATATTGAATATCTTGTGTGTAACAGAGGTGATAGAGTTAAAGTGTCACATGATGTACCAATGTGGGGTCTTGGTAGCGGTAGAATCAAAAATAGAATTAGTTCAACTAAATTCGAACTAGATGAAGAATTACCATTTCAAGCAGGTAAACAATATACCATCCGTGTAAGAAGTGTAAGTGGTTCATCTGTTGTGAGAACTGTTGTTGCCAAATCTGTTGATGGTTATTATAGTGAAATTGATTTAACAACTTCAACTACATCCACCGAAGTCCAATCTGGTGATTTGTTCTTGTTTGGTGAATTAAATCAAGAATCTCAAGATTTAATTGTGTTAAGTGTTGAACCAAGTAATACTAAAACAGCCAGAATAACACTAGTCGATTATGGTGTTACTGATCAATATAATATCTTTACTCAGTATTTGACTCTTAGTGCCGCAACGGTGTTTGAAAATCAAATAACCAATACTCCTATTTTACAACAAGAAAATTTTGGTAATAAAACACCTGCTATTACTGGATTCGTCAGCGATGAATCTGTAATGGAAAGAGTTTCAAAAGGGGTTTATAGATACAATATAAATGTATCATATGTTAACGCTAGTCAACTACCTCAAATCGTAGAAACTGTTGAAGTTCAATATGATTTATTGTCTGCAAATACTACTCTAAACTCAAAATCAGTATTTTCACCATATCAAAAAGGTTCTGTTCAAATTTCAGATGTTGCACAAGGTGAAACATATAAAGTCAGAGCCAGATATATTGGTAGAAATGGTAAAGTTGGTGATTGGTCATCTTATAGTAACCATACTGTAGTTGGAAAAACTAATCCACCTTCTTCTGTATCTCAGTTTACTATTTCTGCTGATAAATCAAGTGGTCAACTACTTTTGACTTGGATTGAAAATCCTGAACCAGATGTTTATACTTATGAAGTAAGAACACAGGATGCAAATTGGGGTGCTAATGACATTTATCGTGTATTCTATGGTGATTCAAATCGTTGCTTTTCAAAATATACAGGTTCTGGTGCAGTAACTTTTTATATTAAAGCAATTGATAGCTCTGGAAATTATAGTATTAATAGTTCATTTGTTAATTTTTCACCAAGTGGTATTCCAAATATTACAGGTATTAGTTATTCATATGCTGATACAGCATTGACGAGTGCAACTGTTACTTTGGATTGGGATGAAGTTACAACTTCTCAATTCCCAATTACTGCTTATGAAGTTACTTACAATGGTACTGTTAGAACTGTAAAAGCAAACAGCATTATTCTTCCCGCAGATTGGGTCGGAAATAGAGCATTTACAATCAAAGCGATTGATGTTCATGGAAACAAATCAAGTGGATATACTGAGTTAGTTACAAAGGCTGTACCAAACCCTGTTTATGATGTAAGGGCACAAGTTATTGATAACACAGTAATGTTGTACTGGTCCTTACCAGATAGAACGTCTTTACCAATTGACCACGTTATGTTGAAAAAGGGACCAACCTTTGCAACAGCTACTGTCATTGGTGATAAAAAAGGTGCTTTTACAACTATTACTGAAAGTCAAGGTGGTAATTACACATATTGGCTATCTGCTGTTGACACCGATGGTGTTGAAAGTGATCCAGTATCTGTTACTACTGTTGTTTCTGAACCACCTGATTTCGTATTTAATGCAGAATTTACGAGTACTTTTACTGGAACAAAATCTTCTGCTGAATATGATGGTGTAAGTTTAGTATTACCTATCAATACTACAGAAACATG
>OGVK01000053.1_pt1 | contig 14265 bp, 4 predicted proteins | sample 1575721 | NCBI WGS metagenome assembly OGVK01 (sample SAMN07581521, study PRJEB24739) | freshwater metagenome | place: Singapore | collected 2015-01 | reverse complement strand
TGGCAGCAAACCAGCAGATTGGGGATGCTCTCCAGGGGCTTCAAGGCACTCTGGGGCAGTATCGTGACGAAATAGTAAAGCGCAATACAGCTCAGGCTGTAGGGCTGCTTACTGGGGCCATAGATGCTAATGATCTGGCCCAACGTCAACAGCAAGTAGCACAGTTGGTTCAGCAAGGGGATATTGATCCCACTCGTGTATCTGAAGTGGCAGCAACCATGCCAGATACTTTGTTAGGCCGTCAGACTAACCAAATGAAGTTAAACCAGTTGCAAACTGCACAACATGATGCCCCATTAATGGGTGCTTATATGCAAGCTATCATGTCTGGTGACCAGAACACTGCTAAAGGGCTGCTATCCCAGTTTCAGGGTGATGCCTCAAGTGCTCTAAACTTTGCTGCTGACTGGCAGAATAAACAGGCTCAACTGGGTATTCAAAGGTCTGAACTTGGTTTACGCCAAGCTCAACTTAATGCTTCCCTGGCTGCTGCGAGGGCTAAATCAAGCCAAAATAATGCTCTACTGAAAGCGCTCCCTGGTTTGCTTAACACAGATAATGTTTTGCAAGGGAAAAGTGATGCAAGGGATGCTACAGCCAGAACAAGCAGAGCACAGGATCAATTAACAATGAATCCTGTTAATAACCCCAAGTTAGACCCTAAAAAATGGATTAGTGATAATTCTTCTTTTTGGGGAGGTAGCCCTCAGTATGTTTACAATGCTTTAAGTAAACAGCCTGGTTGGGGGGATCTTAACCAGCAACAACAGCTTAACCTTCTCCAGGGTGCCTGGGATGCTGATAAGGGTAAAGCAGGTAACCAGTCTACTAATGATGCAGTAACTGATTATTATACTAAAGCTATGAAATCTTTTAATGATTCACAGCTTACCCTCAGAAAAGCTCAGGATGATCAGGACAGGCAAGCTGTACTTCAAGATCAAAGGGAACGTTTAAATAAGCTGCTTCTGCCCTTACTTTTACAGCAGCAATGAGGTTACAATCTGAGGACTCCATACTATTAAGGAATTCTCAGATGGCTGGTGAAAACTCATCCCCTCTGGACAAGTTTCTTGTCCCACAAATGGTAACAGGTCAGGAAGCTGCTCAGGCACTTCCTGAGCCTGTACAACCAACTATCGCCCAACGTGTTAACGATGCCTCTACCCGTATCCTGAATAACCTTACGAGCCAAGGTATGTACCCTACTCAGGAAGGTGAGATTGCAAGGCTAGAACGACTCAATAACGAACAAGCGGCCTATGCTAAACAAGTTCATGCTAAAGATAATGACTATGGCTGGTCTTCTACCAACTTCTTAGATCCTGAAACATCTTCATTGACTGATCGTGCAGCTTCTACCTTTGTTAACTATGGCAAAGCTCTTACTGATGCTGTTAATGGTCTTGCAGCTAAGACAGATAAAACTTTTAAGACTGCGGGGAATCTACTGGATCAGGCATCTATTCCTAATGATGCCCTGGATGCCTATCGTCGTGTTAAATCTGGTACAGCTACCGAAGCTGATAATGCCTTATTAGATCGTAAGGGTCTTTGGTGGACTCAGCCCATTGAGATAAATAAATATGGTGTCCCAGAGTTGGGTGACCAAACTCTACGTCAGCGTCTGGATACTATTGCCGAACGTGCTAAGACTGAAAACCAGAGTAGTTATGACAACCTTGAGAAACTGGCTAACCCTGTTCAAATGCAGCGAGCTGCTGCTGATATTGAGAAATCAATTGAGGGTAAATCAGGGCTTGATAAATTTGCTGCTGGTTTAGCTGCTATTGCTCGTAACCCTGGTGCTGCTGGTCAGACTATGGTTGAGTCTGCCCCTTATATGGTTGGTGGTATCCCAGGTATGATCGCTTCCTCTGCCATGCAGGGTGGCTCAGTGTTAGCTCAGTACCTGGATACTCAACGAAAAGTCTCTGATGGTCAGATCCCAACAGCTAAAGATGTAGCTATTGGAGTAGGCTACGGTGGTGTTGATGCTGCTCTGAACTTTACAGAAAGCGTCATTAACCGTACTGCTATGATTCCAGGATCTAAAGTATTACCTGCTGGGGTTGCTGATCGTCTGGTAAACGCAGCACAGCGCATCGCACCACGCAGCTCTACGGCTGCTGCTGCTCTTGCGCGTGTAGCTGCTCCTACCGTTGACCTTGCTAAGAATGCCTTAACTGAAGGTCTGGTATCTGGTGCTCAAAACCAGATTGAGGAAAACTATGTCAAAGGTAAAAACGAATGGGATACTAAAGGTAATGACATTGCTTTCTTCCAGGGGCTTGCTGCTGCTACTGGTTTTGGTGCTCCTCGTACTGCAATTAATACTGTTGGTGAGGTAGGTAACATAGCTGCTCAAGCTATGCAGAAACGTACTGAAGCTAAAGATACTGTAGGCCAGGCTGCTCGTAATACCACCCCAGAAGACTTAATGAATCCAGAGTCAGAAGGGTATAACCCGGCTGCTGCAATTCGTCGTGCTGGTATGGAGTGGACTCGTAACACTGATGCCACTACTGATGAGCAAAAGGCTGATATCCAGTCTCAGGCTCAAGCTGCTATGGATGCTGCTCAGAATGATCACCAGAATAACCTGGATACCATCGTTAAGCGTAAAACCCTGGAAAGGGATATTGCAGATCACCAAGATACTATTCAGACCTTGGATAAAGTCCTTGCTCGTCTGAATCAAGATCCTTCTGCTGATCCTAATACTATTAGTCAGCTAACAGACACCTATCAGCAACGTCAGGCTGATTTGCAAGGGATGCAGCAAGAACTGGCTTCATTACCTTCAGAAGAAGAACTGAACAAGTCTGCTACTCGTTCTGCTGAGGTACTGGATCAGGCTAAATCTGAGTTTGGTAAGTTCTCTACAGCTACTGGTATGAGCACTGCTTCGGCTAAACCAGAGAACCCAACGGCTGCTGACATTATCAGTCACCCAATGTCTTATACCAATGAAGACCTGCAAGAGTTTGTGCGTAATGCTCCTGCTAATGCTACCCCTGCTGAACTGGGTACACTTCGTGCATTGGCTGATGCCAAAGTTGCAGAGAATGCTGTTAAAACTGGTTCTAAGGTTAATAGTGAGATCTTCAAAGCGACCTCAACTAACTTATCTCTTGCTGATTATCAGCAAGGCATTAACCTGGCTGTTCAGCGTGGTGATACTAGTCGTATTGAATCACTGATGGCTAACATCAATAACTTTGAGACTTCCCATACTGCTAAAGCAGATATTGCCCAACGGTATCTGAATGAGGCCAAGCAAACTGGTAAGAAATTCCAGATCCTTAAAACCTCAAATGGTTGGGAGCTGAACACGGGTAAACACCTTAATGATACAGAACGGGCCAAGAATGGTGGTTTCAATATTCATAAAGGCTCTACTAGTCTGGTTAATAATATCGTTAATGAAGCCAAAGCTATTACTGCCACTCGTCAGTATATGGAAGGTATTGCTAATCCTGAGGTATTTACTCCTACTACCTCAACACCTACCCAGGATGTGACTGGCTCGACTGAGCAAGTAGCAAGCCCGGAGGCGCAGCCAGAGGGTGCAGCTACTGTAGCAGGAGAGACAGGAGCACAAGAACAACAAGCACAACCAACGTTGTATAACATGACCACACGAGATGCTCGTGCAATGGATCAGGCAACGCTGGAAAAAGTAATGTCTGCAACACAAGAATCCATGCGTACAGACAGTAACCCAATCCTGGCTCGTAACTTGGAAGTGCTTGATCGTGAATGGACTCGTCGTGCTGATTTAGCCACTAACCAGAATCGTGGTGTGGATGCTCCACATCGTAAGCTGGATGAATCCTTTAAGCCTAAAGCTCAGGAGAATGAGATCCAACGTTCACAGGCTGAAGCTAATACTCAGACTGATAATGCTCAGGCTGATATTGATAATGAGTCTACTGGTTCAGAGTCCCAACAAACTGCCCCAGTTAACGTAGATGATGTTGTTACCAACACTGATACCCTGACTGAGACTCAGCAAGACACTGTAGCCAATGGTGCTCTGAGTATCTTTGGTAAAGTTGGTGAGTCTCTGAAAGCTCTGCGTGAGAAAGCTTTGGCTGAACCTAAAGGCTTACAGAACCTCGTACTTACTGGTTTCAACCAGCGAGTTCGTCCAGGTTTTGGTAGCCCACTGGTAGCAGTGAAAGACTTTATTAACACTCTGAAAACTGCTGTGGATACTGGTAGCTTCACTGAAGTTAACCGTTTCCTGAAACAGCATATCAGTGAGTCGAAAGCTGAAGGTGCTAAACAGAAAGCCCTGCTGAAACAGTTTGTGGAATTCCACGATCACATTACAGCTAACCTGGATAACATCATCCGTACTAAAGCTCCTGAGTACCGTTATCAGGACTTTGCTCAGTTTATCCTGGATGAGAATGGTAACTTTGACTCCAATACTAAAACTGGTATTGCAGCAGGTATCTTCTCCTGGCTTGGTGAGAATGGGGATAAGATGTTCCTGAACCAGAGTGAAGTAGCTAAAACTCTGCGTATCAAAGAAGATCAGTTAACTCCACAGGCCATGTCTCGAATGGCTGATATTGGCTATCGCCAAGACTTGATCATGTCTCAACTTGGTCAACGTATCTATCAGGCTATGGGCTTCGCTAAACGTGCTGATGTTGATCCTAACCGTGCCAGCAAATTGCAGAATGCTCTGGGTGCTTATGCCCTCTATGCTATGTATTCCAACGGCTATATGGAACAGTCTTTAATGACTGCTAAAGAGTACTTCGATCTGCAAACCATGGGACTGGATGAACAATCAGCTAAAGAAGCTGCACAAGCTTTCCAGAATGACTTTGGTGTTTCCCCTAACGATGCCAAGCACAAGATTGTGTTTAGCCGCCCTGCACGTAACTTTGATGCAGAGGGTAAACCAGTAGCTATTGAAGCTATCTCTGATATTAAGAATGGAATGAAGGATACCCGTTCTCTCATGTCTAAGCTGTTTGGTTATGATCCTGCTGTACGTGAGGTTCTGACCACTAAGCCTGCTGGTTTCAAACAGAAAGTCTTCGGTAAAATGAACCGTGAAGTTCCTTCTGTTCTGGCTGCTCGTATCAGTAAAGCTATGCAATATGACTACACCATTGATCAGAGTGTGGTGAGTGCTATGCAAACCATGTCCACTGTAGATAATGCTGCCCTGCAACATATCTTTGGTGTACGTACTGATGCTGATGTACCTAACGAAATGGAGATCTTCAAGAAAGGTCGTGAAGCCAAGAATGCTGATATCCAACGTTCTATCGAAATGGGTATGGATTTTGCTACACGTACTGGTAACAAGCCTTTCTGGATGCCTATGGAAGTCTGGACTAACCAGCGTATTGGTGATCTGGCTTCTGAGTTCAACCCACAAGGATCCAAAGTTCACCGTGCCATGGGTGGCTTGAGTGCGCACCAGGTTGATATCAAAGTCGAGCCTAATGCTGCTGTACTGGATGCAGACGGTAAGCCTACTCAGTATGGCCTGTTCCTTGTTTCACTGGCTCAGGGTATGGAAGAAGCCCCTGTAATTGGTGCTGATGGTAAGAAACTGAAGTCTGTTGATAAGCAAACCTATGCTACCTTCTTACCTGCTTTCCAGAACTACTTGCGTAAACCAGAGAACATTAAGGCTGTACGCGCTATGCAGAAAGTGATCGCTGGTTCAGCTACTACTGCTGATACCAACGTCATTAAGAATGCTGTGGCTGAGTATGGCATGAATGGTCAGTCTTTTGCTGCCCTGCATAACCTGGCTCAGTATGCTACTGCTCTGGAGTCTGGTAAGCCCTCTGTTAAGCTGCTGGCTCAAATGGAATCGGATGGTGTTACTAATGGCCCTATCCTTACCAATATCCTGAATGGCTCTGCTGACTTCGATCTGCTGAAACGTGGTGGTATTTACCGTGAAGGTGACAACATTACCAACATGCCTACCTACCGTGAGCTGGGTGGTCAGGATTATTATGAGCTGCTGGGTGATGCTATGCGTCAGCATTGGGCTGATTACAAAACCAATGCACCTGCTAGTCAGCAAGGTCAGATCCAGGCACTGGAATACTTCTCTACTGGTTATGGTGCTCGTTCTAAGGCCAAGACTCTGGCTACCCCATTCAACTACTCTGCTGGTATTCCAGCACTGAAAGCTGCTATGGGTCGAGCTACTGTAGAGGATGTTTACTCTAAGATCGGTTCCCTGATCCCACTGGCTAAAGGCAATAACAAAGCAGACTTTGCCAAGGCTTATGCTGAGGTGAGTAAAAACCTTTCTGTACTCCTGGGTCAGAAAGTGAATCTGCCACGTACTGCTGATGGTCTGGTTAAGTTCAGCCTTAACCCAGCTCAAACTAAACGCATCATTGATGTGGATTCTCAGACTCGTGGTGTTGCTACAGAGGCTGCTGTTAATGAGGTTGCTGCTGACTTTATTGCATCTCGTGACGCTAATACCAGTCTGGTTAACACTACCTTTACTCTGGCTAACCTTCGCTACAATGCTGCTAAAGCTGCACTACTGAAGAAACGTATTGCTGAGGGTAAAATCCCTGTGGATGCTAAAGGTGCTCCACTGGAAGGACTCACTCAGGCAGATCTGGATACCCTGTCTAACATGATTCCTAATATGCCTTCTGCAACTGGTGTCCTGTCTGAGAATACTAAAGCTTCTGGTTATCCAATGGCTAAGGTAGAGAAAGCTTTTACTGCTAAGTCTCCTGCCACCAGCATTGATATCTACTTTAAAGAAGCTGCTAACCCTAAACCAGCAATGGATGCTAATGGGATGCTGCTGAGTCAAGGTCTGGTGGGTGGGTATAAATCTACCCAGTCTACTGTGACTGAGACTAAGCTGACCAACCCAGGGGTTGCTATGGGTGCTAACGTTACTCAGGGTACTGATGCTGCGATCAGCTCTGATGTAATTAGCAAGATCGAAAGCCAAAACGTGCATGATGCTAACATCCTGTCTCCTGACAATGTGCTGAAAGGTGCCCGTATCCAGAACAAAGCTATGTTTGATGCTGTGGTTTCTTACCATCCTCAACATCTGGCTGCTGCTGCACTGCTGTCTGAGGTTCGTAGTCTGGCTGATGCTAACCTGTCTACCAATGACAAGGTTGCAGCGAAGAAAGCTCTGGAAGCCATGAAGACTAAGATCCTGGGTAAAGACTTTAAGGGCAACATGAAAGCTGCTCTGAACACAATACTTAACCAGGCTTATGATCGTGACATTAAGAAACTGGAAACTCTCTCTGAAGTCTATGCTGTTAACCAGTATGGTACTGAGGGTGGTGAGTACCTGATCACTGACGCTGATCGTAAGAAAATTGGTGATGAGATTGCACGTCTGAAACGTAGCCGTGCTGCTGGTTTACAACGTATCTCTGACATGTTCTCTAAGGGCAATGCCCCAAAGGCTGAAGCCAACCAGTATCCAGACAAGATGAGACAATATCTGTATGAGGCTTCGGCCTCTACAGGCTCTGTGTCAGCTGCTGAGGTGATGGCTCGTACCAAAGGTAAGTTTGCTAACCCAGTGTATAACGAACTCCACAATCTCATTTCTGGTTTGATTCCAGCTGATGCTGTGGTGAACGTACTGGATGGGCAGACTATGCCTAAGAATGTTAAGGGGCAGTCACTGCCCCAGAACCGTGATGCCATTGCATGGTCTTATCAAGATAAGAACACTGCACAGGTTAACCTGTCACTCAGCAAGAATGCTTCACCTGAAGTCTTGCTGCATGAGATGACTCACATTGCTCTGGGACGTGCAATTGCTACTGCTGATTCAAACCCAAAAGTAAAAGCTGTACTGAACCGTACAGAGAAGCTGATGGGTAGAGTGACTCAGCTGGTTTCAGCTGATCCTCAATTGACTCAGAAGTTTGCCCCTGCCTTAGCTAACGTGGATGAATTTATTTCCTGGGGTATGACTAACCCAGAATTCCAACGTTACCTTGATACCATTACTGGTGTGCCTGAAATCTCAGGTCGTAACCGTGGATGGTTAGGTACTGCCTTTAAACAGTTTGTGGATCAAATGTCAGGCATCTTTGCTGCTGTAACTGGACGAGCTGTTAATGCTCGGGTTACTACTGCTCTGGAAGCTCTGACCTTCGATACTGCACATCTGATTCAGGCTATTAACCCTGCTACTATTCAAAGTCCTGTGTCTTCCATTAGCCATCCTATGAGTAACACTAATAGTGCTGCTGATCAGGTAGCTAAGTTCAGCCATGTAGAGATCTTTGATAACCTGGCTTCAACAGGTGGCAAGACTAACTCAGCACAATTCACAGGTAACCTCCGTAATGTAATATCCACTGTAGCGGATCAGCTTTACGGTGCTTTAGGCTCCAGAGTCACCCAGAATGCCAATGAGAATTACACCCCTGGTCAAGTCTGGAATGAGGCTGTAGCCACTGGGAAAGCCCCTGTCAGTACCGAAGCACTGAGCAATGGGTTTGTACTGACTAATCAGGAAGCCTTTGCTGTGGAAGCTATTGAGGCTGCTGTATCCGAATCTCTGGCCTCTGGTTTCACTTCACCTGTTAACCGGGAAATTCGCCGTACCTGGCAAGCTGCCAAACAAGCACTGAAACCAGAAGACTTCCATAATGGAAACTGGAATCAGGCAACTCAGGCAGAAAAACGAGCTGCTCAACAGAAATGGGATTATCTGTTTGATGTAACGAATGACTCTGGTGAGTCCCAGCATCTGTCTCGTTTTGTTGCTATGGCTATTGGGCATGAAGATACTAGTAACTTACTGGGCTTCCAGATGGAAGATGGTGAGGACTCTGCTAATACAGCTTTTGAACAGGCTACTGTTTACTTCAACCAGGCTGTTAACACAGTCTCTGGTATGCTGACCAATACCCATCAAGGACAGGCTGCAAATGCTCGTGCTGAAGCACTGGCTAAGAAGCTGATCCAGATTGAACTTAAGAACCGTGATACCACCATGAATATCCTTACTGGTGGGATCGACAAAGTAGAGAATGCCTTGGATACGGCTGCTGCTAAGTCTAAACAGTACTTAGGTAAAATCGTTAAAGTTACGGGTATTGATCAAGCCTCCAACAGTGCCCTGAATGCTATGGGCAAAGTTGCAGGTTTGGCTGCTCGTGATCAGTTAGGTAACCTGAAAGACACTATCAAAGAGTTCCGGGACTTTAATGCCCCTAATACCCCAGAAGGTTCTCTGGCTTCCATTCTGACTGAAGCAACGAATGCTGATGATGTTCGTGCTCTGCATGAATCTCTGTTACGTTCTACCAAACGTATTGAACAGGATCGTGCAACCTTAGCTGCTGTTACTGCTAAGAACTTGAATGAGATGTTTGATAACAATGGACAAGACCTGACTAAAGAAGATCGTACAGCAATGACTTATTCACTGCTTCGTACTGACCTTCAGTCTGTGCTGCACATTGAAGGTATGAACCTGAATAACTTACATAAACTGGTTTCTAATACTGGTTACCGTAAGCAACAGATCAATAACCTTGAGAAAACCATTAGCCAGTATGCTAACGGTAATGATAAGATCATTCGTGCCAAGGCTCTGGGATTCTGGATGGCTACTGGCAGAAATACCCTGGGACGTGATTTAGTTCTGAATGCAAAAGCTATTGCTACCGGAGCTGCTACTCACTATTCCACAGTAGGTATCGAACCGACTCTTGATGAAGTGAACGCCATTGATGCTCTGGCTTCGATGTACGCTCTAAGCTACACCAAGACCGAAAACCGTGTTCGCACTGCTGCTGTAATGGAACGTGAGCTTGCACGAGGTAAAGACAATGGCATCAAAATGCTGATGGCTACTTATGCGAACCTGATTGAGGATTCTGCTAATACGCTGTTTGCTGGTAACCAGCTGTCTCGCATTAAAGGCTATCTGCCTGAAGATACCAATCCTCACCATGACTTACGTGCGGTCGAGTCGGGGAGTGCAGATGAAGTAGCACTGGTGAACATGGGATATCAAAAAGTATCCCCACTGTCCCAGGACTCTTTGTCAAAACACTCTGGACGTGTACTGTATGTGACTAAAGAGAATGGGTATCAACGAACCGTTTCTGGTACTTTCAGCTTAACTGGAAGTCAGCGTAAAGGTTCTTCCCTAAGTGGGGATCGTGCTGTTGCTGATCGTGTTCGAACTGACGAGTTAGAACAGTTAAGGCAAGCGTCCTATGCAGACGTGCGAGGACGTGAAGCACTGTCCCACACTGCCTTTGATCCTACTCAGATCCAGGATAATCATGTAGTGCCTGTGTTAAGCACTGATGGTCATATCATGGACATCCTGTCATTGCGGCAGCTAGTTTGGCCACCTTGCAGGAAATTACCGAGACAAATCTTATGACAGCTGCTTTAGAGAAAGAAAAACTGTTTAGAAGTCTTTTGGTACATCCTTTGATAAAAGAAATTAGAGGTAAAGGATTGATGCTTGCAGCCATGACGGAACATGCAGAAATCACCAACGAAGTTATATTAAAGTGTCAAGACAGAGGGTTAATTCTATTCTGGTTGCTTTTTGAAGGCTGTGCTATACGAATAACACCTCCGCTAACTATTTCAGAAGAGGAAATTAGAGAAGGTTGCGCCGTCATTCTTGAGGTAATGAATGAAGTAGCATTTAGCAAAAACATATAGCTTCAAGTGGACAACGAAACAGGTCTACAAAATAAAAAAGGCTTGTTAATTAAATTGTTCACAACAATTTCAAAAAAACCTCACACTAACACTAAGGTTACCTAATTTTAAATTAGGCAAACTCAAAATAAATTAAGTATGCAATTAAGCAACGAAGAAGAAGACTACAGCTTGTCTTTATCCAAATTTGAGTCGATGTTGAAAACCAACAAAGTGTTCTTTTTTGACTCCGAGGAATTCGAAGAAATTATCCTTCATTACCTTGATATGGGAAAAGCCAATTTGGCAAAGAAAGCATTAAAACTAGCATTGGATCAACATCCAAAATCTACCGGACTCAAACTAGTTCAAGTAGAAATGTTGGTATACGATGACAAATTAGACCTTGCCGAAAAAATGCTCAACGAATTGTATGCAATTGAGCCCACTAACGAAGAAATATATATCCAAAAAGCCAATATTTGGTCTAAAAGAGACCAGCATGACAAAGCAGTTGAACAACTCAAAATTGCCTTAAAATATACAGATGATTATGCTGATGTTTACAACTTAATCGGTATGGAATATTTGTTTATGGACAATTTAGAATTAGCCAAACAAAGCTTCATACAGTGTTTAGAAGAAGACATTGAAGATCAATCTGCATTGTACAATGTAGTGTATTGCTTTGAGTTTTTAGACCAAAATCAAGAAGCGATAGCGTACCTCATTAAGTATATAGACAGAAATCCCAGTCACGATAGACATGTCAGAACATAATGAGCGGCCGGTGTAGCGGTAAGGTAGTGGTGGTGCCCGTGGAACGATTAGACGTCGTGTCCTTAGTTCCCCGGTAATAGATCTTGGGTGTCGATCCCGTGATTTGTTCTGACATGTCTTTTGCCTCTTAAAAAGAGTGGGTACCGCATAAATTATGTAGATGCATCGTGACGTCATATCCCAAGCTTGGGGGTGGTAAACTACAAGTTTACACGTAAAAACGGAAACGTCGTCATATTAACATTCTTGCAAAATGATAAACTTTTGGAGATTTAGCTAATGTTTAAACACAGTTTTGATACGGCCGGGGGTTCTGCAGTCTTTCCTTCTGAGCTGCCTGGAAAACTTTTGATTGCGAAAGCCGAAGGAAAACTTGACCCCGTCAGTCAATTCAAGGGACTTTTAGCGCTCACTCAAAGTACTAAAGAAACGGCGAATATCCCTTTCTTTCGTCATCCTTTTGCCATGGATGTACAAAGCGAACCTCTGACCTTTATCGACCTTCGCCCGTATCGTAACAGCCTCTCACAAAATGCTAAAGGGGAAGTCGAGTTTGTCAACGAAGGCGCTGCTGGTATTTTATTCCGTCGTGCGATTCTGGAGATGAACTGGGAAAAAGGGGCGATGGACGGGTTCTTTTTCAATATCGATGCTCCGCTGGCGATCTTTTCAAAATGGATCGGTGGCTTACTGAAATCGAAGCTGACGCTGAATGACGCCGTGGGTGAAAAGGTACAAGCGTTGGTTGCTTTCTACTATTATTGCCTCCACACCGAGAAGAACCAGTTCGATACTCGTCAGCGTCAAGTCTTTACCGTGAAGATCAGTCGTATTCTGAATATCCCTTATCAACGACTGGAGAGCTGGTTTGAGCCGTTGGATTACATGGCTAACCTGGAAGACCTTTGTGTGGCGTTGGCGAAGTACGGGAATAGCCTTTCCCTGAAACGCATTGATCATCGCGTGATCTGGGGACTGGTTGCGACCAGTTGGTTTGGTGGGGCAGACGTTCGAGAACTTCTGACCGTTTCTTTAGAATACCCACCCACGTTCATCGCCATGATTTACGCCGCCTGTGCGGGTGAGAAACTATACCGTAAAGCATTCCTGTCTCAGCTGATTGAGAAAGAGAAAGGAAAAATCCGTTCCGATGAATTCGTAGGTCGTGTCAACGATATGATCAGAATGAGTGCAGGCCGCGAATAATAAATGAAAAGGTGCGTGTAATGAACTCAGTTACTGAAAGCTTTCTCCTGGAACATGCGCGCACAAATCTGTGGTGCGCACCGATTCAAGACCGTCAGGTGATCTTAGACCTGACACGCATTAATAAAGATAGTGGCAGTAAGATCTCTCACAGTCTGTTGTGGGTAGATACGCCACTGCCAACGGAAGATGGGACCTATTACCTGTATCAGATCGGTAATAACAGCCGGTGGCGTACCGGCCTCCCTGACGCACGGGGAGTCTGGATGGCGCTCGGTCCCTACGCCGAAGTCAATGACCTGGTGATCGATCTTTATCTGGAGTCTGGGGAAAAGCTCCCTTTATTCTCCAGTTACGTTATTCGTACCTACGACGACAACCTGGTCATCGCGATCAAAGAGTACCCGTTGAAATGGGAACTCTCTAATTTCAAAGTCTATCTGCGTATTTACAATAACGCCTTCTTTTCGTCCAGTCGCAGCCAGAATCTCTCGTCAAAGATAGGTTATGTCGGTAAGGAAATTACCAAAACAGCAGACATCGCGACAGTAGTTGCTGCCATTGTCGAATACCAGAAAAAAACCGGCGTTACGAATATTTACCACAACGGCGTATGGCGGCCGGATATTAAAACAGCGGACTTAGTCATCGGTGATACGATTGAAGCGCTCTATGACGCTTCTGTGAGTCATGTGATCGATTTTAAGGTCTCTTCTCTGTACGACTATACGTCTACATTGGATAACCTGAAAAAGTACCTGCTTCATCCATCGAAGTCCACTCACGATGCGGAGATCTATTACGTTGATGATGTCGACGTCTATCTTTATAAAGTGGGTGATAATAATCGATTAACGGGACGGTACTATCACCGCAACAAAGAGAATAGTTTGCGCAATGTGACTCACGCAGACTATAGTATTCCTACTGGTTACGTCTTCTCGTACATTAACGAAGGATGGACAACCTACGACAACATTTATATTCGTTTACACTTGAGAGAATCGGGGTACAACCGTCCATTGATTCATGAAGTCAATCGCATTGAAACACTTTATCGTCTGAACGATAACGATATCCTACGTGCGATGATTGGGTTGGATTCCACCTTAGACGAGTGGCGAGTAGAGAACTTAGAGAATTCGCTCTATACCGAGATCATGCGTAACTTCTGGGCGAATTTCACCGCGACCGATGTGATCAACGCTTACGGTTATAACGGGCTGGCTTCGCTCTTTGCACTGAACCCTACGCCGGTGGTTGAAGATATCGGTGGAAACTACGTTGATATTCCTTTTGGTTTATCGCTGTGTTCAACTCTGTTTGAATACGACGAAAACGGGTTGCTGTTAGGCTGGCGGAAACACGGGTACTCAGAGCGCTACTTCGTCGAGAACAGTGCCGCGAAACTTGTGGAAGGAATTATGGGCTACGGGACCAAATCTATCACTTGGTCACCTAGTAACGATAACGCCACGTTAGACGACCGCTATCAATACTATTTCTTCACCTCACCTATTAAAAACGGCGTACTGACTAATAAATGGGTGCCTGCTGTAGAAGGTACGCACTATACCGTGCTGGTACGTATCGTGACTGGGAAAC
>OGVK01000052.1_pt1 | contig 14452 bp, 18 predicted proteins | sample 1575721 | NCBI WGS metagenome assembly OGVK01 (sample SAMN07581521, study PRJEB24739) | freshwater metagenome | place: Singapore | collected 2015-01 | reverse complement strand
GTTTCCCAGTCACGATACCCAGCAGGGAAAGAAGGTGCGGCGATGAGATGAGAGAGTGGAGGGCAAAGCAAAATGAGTTGGACATACAGTGATAACGATGAAATATTCAACGGTAGCGTCGTGGACACACGCGAAGATGCTATCAATGAATTAAAACAGGAGTATGGCAGTGGATACGTCGGAAGGGTAGTGCCGATACCGCCGTTCACGGTGAACAGTGAGGATGTCATTGATAAAGCGCGCGAAGATGCTTATGACCTTGTTGACGACGCTATGCAGGAATGGCTTATGGCAGTTCCAAGCGCGGCAGAGAATGAACTTGAGGCAGAGTTATCGAAGGTATTCAACGGCTGGCTGAAAAAGCACCACCTTGAACCGACGTTCTACCAAGTCGATAGCGTGGAGAGAGTGGATGGAAAAGCATGAATCACATGGAAGAAGTCGCCAAAATGCTTGGCGTAAAGATGGGGGAGAAGTTCCGGATAAAAGAAAGCACAGACGTTGTGTATCACTTTGAAAAAGCAGGTCTGATAGATGGTATAGGATCAACATGCATGACAACGCTTGGCTATATTATTTCTGGTGCATATCATATTGAAAAGTTTCCGTGGAAGCCGAAGAATGGCGACAGATATTTTATTGTCTGCCAAGACGGATGTTCATTAGCGAGACATTGGGAAGGAAGTATAACAGACCTATCATTTTATTGTTCTGGTAATTGTTTTGAAACATGCGAAGAATCACAGTTATACGCGCCGGAAGTCATTGAGAAGATGCGGAAAAAGTATGAAGGGAATGACAAATGACATGAATGAAATTATCGTATATCATGACCCGCTTGAGGCGTGGTTCTGGACACACATGGAAATCAGCATACCGATCACGGTTATACTGACTACGGTTATTATCTATTGTGAGTGGAAACATTGGAACAGGAGAGGTTAGATGCTGGAAACGAGCGAGAACGAACAGGTTATATGGGATGCGCTGAATAACGATAGGAAGAAGGCTGAAGATTGTCTGCTGAATTATCAAAGAGATATCCGCAACTATGAGCACAATAGGCGGGTGATTGGTGGTCTGTCTGTGCGGCCAGTAGATGAGAATGTCGGCGGCGGCAGGAGTAACATACCGGGCAATCCGGTTGAGGCAGCGGCAATACTGTCGGCGGACTATGACGACAATGATACATACCGTTGGCTGAAGGCGGTCGAGATTGTAGAGCGTGGGCTGGGAGAGCGTAAGCGTATGCTCATCGATGCACGGCGGACAGTAGAGCGGTCAAGTGGCAGGTCATACCGAGGCCGGCCGGCATGGATCACGGCCACAACTATGCGGTATCAATCCATGATTGCTGACAGGTTCATCGGTGGTGATAAGCAGTTCCAGGAACGCACCGTGAAAGAGTGGTGGCATGAGATCGTGAACCGTGTAGTTGATATTCATTTGAGACTGTCACAAAAATAATTATTATTGGACTGTCTAATAATCACATATTACGGGTGTATGATGATAGAGTCAGATGGTTAGATGATAACCGAGCAGATGAGCCGTTCCTTCGGGAGCGGCTTTTACTATGGATAAAATCTGAGATGATTTGGAGTTGTTTTAATGGAATTAAAAATAATGGCTTCTAAAATTAAGGAATTATTGCAGATTGATAATATAAATGATTTGCCTAAAAAGTTGCTTTGTGTATTGGAAGATGAAAAGTATACGGATATTTTTGATAGGTACATTAAAATTGTTGGTGATTTAGAGATTGATTACATGCAAAAATGTTATCAGTTTTGGCTCGCGGACAGGGGAACTGGTACAAAGCAGCAGGACTATACACCGCCAAGCATCCCTAAACTTGTGGCTAAAATGGCTAATTGTAAAGATGGTGGCACAGTTTATGACTGTTGTTGTGGTAGTGGTTCGTTGACAATAGCGGCATGGAAAAACAACAATTCCTTAAAATTTGTTTGTGAAGAATTGGACAGTAATGTTATTCCAGTACTTCTTTTTAATTTGGCAATACGAGGAATAGATGCTACTGTTGTTCATGGAGATGCCTTAAAAAACGAAATATATGAAACATGGAAGCTGACAAGGCAAAACCAATATAGCATTATAAAGAAGATTAACGGTTTTGTGCATGGCTATTATGACGCTTGTATATCTAATCCGCCATACAATATCAGGTGGGAACCTCCAATAGATAGTGGTTTATTCGGTGCGGATGAAAGATTTAACAGGGCATGCTCGCTTACGCTGCATCACCAACTATTTAACTCGCATGCGTTTAACCAACGCTGAAGGGCGTCTGGAATTTAGCTTTAAAGATTCATTAAGTGACCCGATGCCAGAAGGATTCCAGCCTTGGTTTGAATTTGAGTCGAAGGCAGCACAAAGCCATCAAGTGATTTTTGGACATTGGGCAGCGTTACAAGGCAAAACTATTCATCCGCATATTCAAAATGTCGATGGTGGATGTGTCTGGGGCAATCAATTGATCGCTTATCGTTTGGAAGATAAGCAAGTGTTCGCAGTGGACAATCCTATGATGCACTGAAAAAAAAGCCACGTTTACGTGGTTTTTTTATTTTACTGGATTCTCACCCAAGTCTGGTTACGTCCCAATATTGATGCGCCCATATAGGCACGCAGCGATAAACGTTTACCTGATGGATTGAGTTTCATCTTGGCATCATAAATTTGACCATTCAGCGGATCGATAACGCGTCCCCCATGATAACTCGACGTTCCATCGATATTCTTTAAACCTTTTAATACTGTCATGCCCAGAATCGGTTGATTGGTGTAGGGTGCTGGGCAATTGACGCAATTCGGTGGCGGCGTATAGCCTGGGCGCTTGATCAGATTAATGACTGTCCCTGAATAGGTATTATTGGCCTCTTTCTTAATTTCGATAGTGGCTTGGGGATTCCCTGATTTGTCATCAATATGCTGCCAAATACCTGTAATGTCTTTGGCGAATACAGGGCTTGCAGTCAGCATTGAACCGAAAATAAACATGCAAGAGAGCATTTTTCTCATTTTTTTCTATCCATTAGAAATCATTGACGTTGTTATATCCTTATAAAAAATATGTTAGGTAAGTTTTAGAAGTGCAGCAATGAGAAAACTGCTCAATTGGAAACTGTTGAGTTTATTGGGTTTTACTTTTATTTTTAGTATGTTGTAGAGTTTTTTGCATACGGATTGGACCAGATTAGCCCAATGCCGTATCAGCCAGACTACTTAGTCGATTCTTAACCAAGTCTGATTACGTCCTAGTGCAGAAACCCCCATATAGGCCCTTAACGACAGACGTTTGCCTGAGGCATTTAATTTCATTTTGGCATCATAGAATTTGCCAGAAAGCGGGTCGATCACGCGTCCTTTTTCATAGCTGGAAGTGCCTTCCACTTGTTTCAGTCCTTTTAAAATCTCCATGCCTAAAATCGGTTGATTGGTGTAGGGAGCGGGACAATTATTACAACGTTCGCGTGGGGTATAACCTGGGCGTGGCGTGATTTTGACAATTTTACCCGTGAAGGTGTTGTTAGATTCTTTACGAATCTCAATGACTGCCTTGGGTGAACCTGTTTTATCGTCAATTTGCTGCCAAGTGCCTGAGATATCTTGTGCTAGCGCAGCCGTACTGGCGATGACTAAACCTGTAAAGAAGCTTAAAGAGATGATTTTTTTCATGTATTCCCTGTTAATGTAAAAACCTTATACATTGTTATATCGCTGGGATATGTGCACTCACTTTATCGTGTATCTCAATGAAAATGTTAAGATTTGGTAAACTACAGAGTCAGTTTGCTTGGAATTTGAAGATGATGAGTTTCACCATAAAAAAACCGCCTCTGCGGCGGTTTAAATGGATTGAATTTCTTATTCTTGGCGAATCCATGTCTGGCTGCGTCCTAGCGCAGAAACACCGACATATCCGCGTAAAGTTAAACGTTTACCGTTAGCACTCATCTTGGCTTTGGTACTGTAAATTTTGCCTGAAAGTGGGTCAATAATTTTACCCCCTGTATAATTTAAGCCTTCTTCATGCTTTAAGCCTTTCAATACATCCATGCCTAAAATGGGCTTGTTGGTATATGGTGCAGGGCAGTCGATACAGGTGTCTTTTGGTGTATAGCCTGGGCGTGGAGTGACCTTCACCACTTTGGCAGTATAGGTGCCATTGGTTTCCTGACGAATCTCTAAAACAGCTTTGGATGAGCCTGTTTTATCATCAATATTTTTCCATGTGCCCGAAATATCTTCTGCAAAAGCCATGCTACTCAAAGCAGAAAAAACAAGTGCGCCAACTAATTTAGCTTTCCCCATCATAAATTCCTTTTTACTGACTTATTGACTAAACCAAAACTATCTTAGGCATGTTTGCTGCACAAAACAACCTTTGGAATGTTTTGTTGGTCACATATTTTGCAGGTAAAGTATGAAAGTTGGCAGCCAAATTGCGGTGAAAACAGCATTTACGGCCATACCAAATGCAGCATATCGTCCTGCCACACTTCCACGTTGCCAAGCTTGCGCCGTGCCAATTGCATGTGCAGCAAGCCCTAGCGCCAGTCCGGAGGCACGTTCATCATTGATGTGACGTAAAATTAGCGGGGAAAAAGCAGCGCCAATCACCCCAGATAAAATCACAATCAGAATGACTAGCGTGACTGGTGCGTGCAATAAAGTTGCAATATTAATCGCGATTGGTGTGGTGACGGCACGGGTGGCAAACGCCATGATGGTCGAATCTGCCATGTGTAACAGATAGGCCAAACCCATCGGTAGGGCGACAGCACTGATACTGGCAAACACCAAAATACTGACAATTGCTTTGGGTGGTAAAACATCATAGCGCATAGCAGCCAAAGGAATGGCCAGAGCAACCGTGACATAACCCAATAAATGACTAAAAATGTTGTTGGTCTGCGCCATATAAGACTCATAGGGGATGCCGAATAAGAATAGCAAACCAATCACGAAAAACATGCCAATCACGATGACAGGCACTTGCGGGATTTTTTTATTAATCGGCTTGGCACAGAGATAGGCAACCAGCGTAATGAGAAATCCAGAGAGAACAGAGAACATGAGATGATTCCTTATAGCCAGTGCTTTGCCATTTTGGCGTAAATCCAGAGCGGAATGAGCGTACTCACCACCAGAACCAGCAAAAATAAAGGAATCTCACTGCCCATATGGACCAGCATTAGTAAAGAGCCTGCACTAATCGGTAAAAAAGCAAAGGCACTTTCTTTCATGATTTTATTGTTGGTATCGACCAAACGGGCAGGGACTTTGCGAAACTTACGCCAGATTAACAGCAGGATCAGTAAACTGATTAAGCCCATCAGGTTACCCAGTTCAGGATGATTGAACTGGGTCATGATCCAGACGGCACACTCTCGGAATCCGACAATTAAACCCAGTGTGCCGACCCATGCTGGCCAATCCGTACTTTTTATCCAATCCATGATTTAGTCATTACATTAATAAATTTTACTAATCACGTTTTAACCGATTTAAGGTTTTATTTCAAACTCCTCAAGGGTTCTCTCGAACATGCTTGCTTTCTCCCCCAGAATTTGATCAAGTGGTAAATGTGCTTGTCGAATCAGTTGTTCTAATTTGGCTGGTGCAATTTTCACAGTGAGATGTAAATGACCTTCCTCATCATAATGTTCGGATTGAATGACATTCAGTGCGTACAGTTGAGTCCGTAATTTGCCATAAGCAGGTAACAGGGTTAATTCGAAGTTCCGAATCTGTCCCATAAGACATTCATGTACCGCTTGTTGTAACAGCGCAATGCCTTGTCCCGTATGGGCAGAGACGTAAACACGTTCTGGGCAATTCGGCTGGCTATACATAATTTTGGCTTCTTCACCACTTTGGTCAATTTTGTTATAGACCCGAAGTACAGGTACATCTGCCCCAATTTCCTTCAGGACTTTTTCGACCGCTTCAATCTGCTCCAGCATTTCTGGGCTGCTTGCATCAATCACATGCAAGAGCAGGGTCGCTTCCAGTGTTTCTTCTAAAGTGGCTTTAAAGGATTCGACTAAAGAATGAGAGAGATTTCGGACAAAACCTACGGTATCGGCTAATACCACGGTACCAATACCTTCCCAAGTCAGGCGGCGTAAAGTCGGGTCCAAGGTCGCAAACAGTTGATCCGCCGCATAGACGTCGCTATTGGCAAGGACATTAAACAGGGTGGATTTTCCCGCATTGGTATAACCGACCAAGGATACTGTGGGAACTGCTGCTTTTTGACGGGCAACACGACCTTGTAGACGGGTTTGTCGTACTTTATCCAATTTGGCTTTGAGTTGCCCCATGCGGATTTTGAGTAAGCGACGGTCAGTTTCAAGCAGGGTTTCACCCGGACCACGTAAGCCGATCCCGCCTTTTTGACTGTCCAAGGTACCGCGGCTACGAATCAAACGCGATGACAAATGCTGGAGTTGTGCCAATTCGACTTGAAGCTTACCTTCAAAAGTACGCGCACGCTGGGCAAAAATGTCCAGAATCAGTTCGTTTCGGTCCACGACACGACATTTTAAAATCTGTTCCAGATTTCGGGCTTGCGCAGGTGTCAGGTCATGATCGAAAATCACCAGCTCGGCTTCATGCTCGGCCACCAGCTCCGCAATTTCATCTGCCTTGCCCGAACCAATAAACAGTCTGGCATCTGGTTTCACACGTTGCGCTTGCAGATGTGCCAAAATTTCGGCACCCGCTGATTGAGCCAGCAAATTGAATTCTTCGGCATCAAGATTTTCCAGCATTTGCACAGAAACGCTGACCAGAATAATGCGTTCACCACCTTGATGTCGTTGTAAATTTGCCACTCAGCCATTTCTCCACTTTAAAATTCTATTCTAGTGGAAAAAGGGCAGAGATGCTTGAGATTAGTCGATTTATAGTGTGGCTGCGAACAATTTTGCAAACAGGATGATGACCGCGAAATATAAGATGCTAAAGCCAACAATCAATTGCAGCATATGCAACCAGTGATGAGGTTTGGATTTTCGTGGTGGGGTATGAGTATGCATCTGGTTCACCTATCAATTTTGATGCTTACAAAATCATCATAAGCGTGTTGTGAGATGAATTAAAATTGGATTTTGTAATGCTGATATTCGGTTTTTATAATCAATGCACATGCAGATTGAACAGTATAGAATGGAGCAAAGTTTATCAACAGACATTCATCGTTTCGCTGGTTAGTAATAAATTTATGAAAGAAAATGCAGCTGCTCAAACGTCTTCCTTGAATCCAATTTCTAAACTGTTTTTGTATGGTCGTAAGCTCAGTGCGGGTTTTGGTGTGGTTTCAGAGGGCTTTTATCTGGTTGCCCGCCACGGTCTGTATAAAGATCCGAACAATGCCAACAACACCCGTTATGTACAGTATTTTTGTCGTCAGTTGTGCAAGGTTTTCAATATTGATGTCGAAGTGCATGGCACGATTCCGCGTGAACCCGCACTGTGGGTGAGTAACCACATTTCTTGGCTAGATATTGCAGTATTAGGCTCAGGTGCGCGGGTGTTCTTTTTGGCAAAAGCTGAAATTGAAAAATGGCCAGTCTTTGGCAAGTTGGCGAAAGCGGGCGGAACGTTATTTATTAAACGGGGTTCGGGCGATTCGATTAAGATTCGCGAACAAATTACCGCATTTTTGAAACAAGACATTCCTGTGCTGTTTTTTCCTGAAGCGACCACGTCGGATGGTACACGCATTAAAAAAGTACATGGGCGTATTTTAGGGGCTGCGATAGAAGCACAGCGCCCAGTGCAAATCTGTGTCATTTGTTATGTGAATCAGCACGGTGAGCTGGACATGATTGCGCCGTTTATTGGCGATGTGACCTTTATTGATCATATCAAAAATGTACTGGAAATGCCGAAAGTGACCGCGCATTTGCTGACTTTACCAACCCTGCATACCGAGGGGCACACGGTCGACAGTTTGACGGCTTTGGTACAGCGTGAAATGAATGCAGGTTTGGCTCAGTTACACCAGCGCGTGCTGCATACGGTTCAACCTTCTTCCAGCAGCGCTTTGGTTTAAGCGCTACATTTAGCAGGGTTACATAAAGCCTTCTACAGGTAACCATGAAATAAACGTGATGCCTGCCTTGTGCCACCATTTCATTTTCGGTTCTTTGGTGTAGGTTTTAACCTCACCATTGGGATGAGTCAGCTGCCAGTTAATTTTATTGTTGGCATCTAAAACCAGTTTATACGCGTATTTGGACAGATTTTTGTCCATGGTTTCATGCACGGCTTTTGCCAATGGCGGGCTATTTAAAATCACCCCAATTTCGGTATTGAGATAAGCTGAGCGCGGATCAAAGTTAAACGAGCCAATAAAGACTTGGTTTTCATCAATCGCCATCATTTTGGCATGCAAGATGGAATGACTCAGACCTCTTAAACTGATTTTGGCTTTTTGCGACAGTTCTTCAGTATTGCGATACCAGTTTTCCTGTTCGGGTGCGGCAAGAAATTCATAGACTTGTACGCCATTTTCTAAGAGATCTTGTCGATATTTACCATAGAAGGCATGCACCAACGCCACGTCATTGGCAATGAAAGAATTGGTCAAGACACGAACTTGTACGCCTTTTTGCGAGATTTTTTCAAGGACATCTGCGCCTTTCTTTTCAGGTACAAAATAGGCTGAAACAATATCTAGGCTGTCATTCGGTGCTTCTAGGCGGGAGATTAATTGATGATTGAGATAATCTTCGGGTTTGGCTTGGTCTCGGGTTTTGTTTGGAGAGTCCTTGACCACCTCTGCTTTGACCCAGTCAAATTGAATGCTGTGATTGAGCCACTCCTCAAACGCCTGCGAGCGATTGGCCAAATCGAGGTAATTTTGCACCGCAACATCGGCATAGTGTTCATTGACCTGCTGCTTTAAGCCGTCGTAGCGCAAGGTGTATTTTTTCGGATCAACAATTTGGTTTACTGGATAGGCATAAGAGTCGTTCCAGTATTCATTGAACGATGATGAAATCTGGTCTGCAGCGGTACCGACCAACATCACATCAACATCAGAAAACTGATAATGATCACTGACGTTATAGTACTGGTTACTCATATTGCGTCCGCCAATCAGGGCAATCTGATTGTCCGCAATAAAGCTTTTATTGTGCATACGACGATTGACACGTTTTAAATCCAGCAGAATGTCCATGGCACGAAAATCGCGAAAACCATAAGGGTTATACAGTTTGACATCAATATTACGGTGCTGTGCCAGCGCCAAATACACGCCTTCCATCTTGCTGGCGTTATTGTCATCAATCAGCATGCGAACTTTCACACCGCGATCGGCAGCTTGAATAATCGCATGTAAGGCAATCGCGCCAATTTTGTCGTTATCCCAGATATAGTATTGTAAATCCAGAGTTTTTTCGGCACGTTCAATCAGGTGAATACGGGCTGCCAGTGCCTCTAGAGGATCATTCAATACATGAAAGCCAGTTAAGTCTGGATTTTGATCTCGTAAGGGTTCAATGATTTTGGCTAAAGATGTATGAGAAGTGTCAATATCAAATGAATTGACGACGGGTTGTGGCGTATATTGGGGAAGAGTCGAGCATGCAGGCAAGCCTAAGAGTAAACTGCTACACAGCAAAATGGCAGCTTTAGATGAGGTCTTCTTATTCATTACAGTTAACTGACGTTGTACAACGTGATTGCTCGGGCCCATTATACTCATTGCACTATAATCGCTAGATTTGGTTTGAGTATAATAGTCAGCTATGAAAAGATAAATATAAATAGATAATTAGTAACTGGTAGAGCGAGTAATGATCTTGACGAATGACTCGATGATTTACATTTTTTATGCAAGTTTCGTGCTGATTGCACTGTGGGCGATTGCGCAGGCTTGGCATAGCCAGTCGCACACGGAAACCATCCATCCCTTCAAAGCTTTTGTTCATTTGCTCGCCTTTTATTTGTCTTATTTGTTATGGCCTCTGGCATTCTTCAGTTTATATGCAGGCTGGAGCGGTTATTACTCCCTGCATGAAGCGGGTTTTGTGTTCTTGCTGAGCTTGTTACTGTTGTATGCGCGCTTTGTTGAACCGCATTGTGTACTGGTGAAAACGACACAGTATCAGTTAGATGCGGGCACGCGTATTCAGAAACCGGTGAGAATTGCCTTGGTTGCGGATTTACATATTGGTTTATTTTCAGGGCATGAACGACAGTTAAAAATTATTGTCGAGAAAATTAATCAGCAGCAGCCTGATTTGGTGGTGGTGGCAGGGGATTGGACTTACGAACCCGAAGATACTTTGGCGGATGAACTGGCACCGTTAAAAAATATTCAGGCGCCTGTGTATTCGGTGTATGGCAATCATGATGAGCAATATCCTGGACCTCCGATTCAGGCGTTATTGAGTCATGCGTTGTCAGTCAATGAAGTGATTGATATTGAAGGGCAGATTGTCGAGTTTGACGAATTTCGTCTCATCGGGGTGGGGGATTTGTGGGCAGGAAAAGCCGATATGCGCTATCTGCCAGATTTACCACAAGATAAACCTTGGGTGATTCTGTCGCATAACCCTGATACGGTGGATATGGTGCCAAAACTACCAAATCGCCCGTTAATGTTGTCTGGACATACGCATGGTGGACAGGTCGAGCTGCCGTGGCTGACCGATTATGTGATGAAGAAAGTGTCAATTTTGGGACACAAGAAAGGACTGTATAACCATGAACATGCCGATGTGTTTGTGACGGTCGGTACAGGGATGGTGGGTGTTCCATTCCGTTTTCGCGTCCCACCGACCATTGATATTATTGAGTTGGTTTAACCGCCATTTACTTCAAAATAAAGCTTTAAAAAAAGCCCTCAAGCGATGCAATGCTGGAGGGCTTTCCGTTGTGTGTTGTTATTGTCGGGTGTGACAGGAATTAAACCTGATTATTTACATCATCATTTTTAGTTTCACGGATGGCAAGGAACGCCAACAGTGACAAGATGGAAGCCGCAGTCAGATAGTAGCCAACCGCATACAAACCGTAAGTGGTTGCCAGTTTGGTGGCAATTAAAGGTGCAAATGAAGCACCAAAAATACCCGCCAAGTTAAAGGTCAAGGCAGAGCCTGTATAACGTACAGAAGTCGGGAAAATCTCAGACAATACGGTTCCGATTGGACCATAAGTCAGTCCCATAATGGCTAAGCCTGTGCACAGGAATAAGAACACCACAAAGGTATTGCCTGATTCCAGCATGCTTGAGAACACTAAACCAAATAATGCAGAAAGTACGCAGACGGCAATAGACGTGGTTTTACGTCCAAATTTTTCTGCAAAAACTGCTGAAAGCGGAATAAATGCAGCAAAGCATAGCGTTGCAATCAACTGGAGTTTAAGGAATTCAGCACGTGAATAACCGAGTTGAGTGGTCCCCCAATTCAGTGCAAATACGGTGGTCAGGTAGAACACCACAAATGTACAGATTGCCGCGATGGTACCGAGGACCAGCATTGGCAAATGTTTGGTCATGACTTCTTTAAAAGGCACATTCACTTCTTTTTGCTTATCTAGAACTTTCTGGAAAGCTGGGGTTTCGTGCAGTTTTAGACGAATCCAAAGACCAACAATTACCAAAACAGCACTGGCAATAAACGGAATACGCCAGCCCCATTGCATAAAGTCCTGTTCAGACATGAATGCACCGAGGGTCAAGAATGAACCTGTCGCCAAGATAAAGCCGATTGGTGCGCCCAACTGTGGGAACATGCCATACCAAGCACGTTTGCCTTCAGGGGCATTTTCAGTTGCCAATAACACCGCACCTGACCATTCACCGCCTAAACCTAGACCTTGACCCAAACGGCAAAGGGCTAAAAGTAAGGGAGCGACAATGCCGATTTGGGCATAGGTGGGTAATAAGCCGATACAGACCGTGGAAATTCCCATGGTGAGTAGGGCAGCAACCAAGGTGGCTTTACGTCCAATACGGTCACCTAAATGACCAAACAGGGCGGCACCAATTGGACGTGCAATAAAGGCAATGGCAAAGGTCGCCAGTGACTGAATGGTGGCTGCCATTGGGTCTGTACTTGCTGGGAAGAACAGATGCGGGAAAATAATCACCGCAGCAGTCGCATAAATATAAAAATCGAAGAATTCGATGGTGGTACCCACCAGACTTGCGGTCAGTACACGTAATTTTGAATTGGTTGCTACTTCTAATGTAGCTGTAGTTGATGACGCCATGGATAACCTTACACTTACTAAAATTAAAAGAACTTAGTTTTAAAAGCGTAATCTTTTTAAAAAAGGCGTAATTTCTTAAAAAAACAACGGAAAATCGAACTCACATCTACTCTTTTAGGGTCACTAAAATTCGAGAGAAGCCGATTAAATCACGTACAGATAGATCGCTAGGAAGTGTGATCCAGCGCCTATCAGTACAAATACATGCCAGATCGCATGGGTATATCTTACCCGTTTTAAGGCATAAAACAATGCTCCGACAGTATATGCCAGTCCACCAAACACCAGCCAAAAGAGCGCATCGGAAGATAAATAACGTTGCATATCATTGACTAATAACACCGCAAGCCAGCCCATCACCAAATAGGCAATCAGGGAAACTTTCTGAAAGCGATGAATGAAAATTAATTTGAATAGTGTTCCAAGTAGTGCAATCACCCAAAGTGCAATTAACAGCTTATGGGCTTTTTCGGTTGGAATAGCGATAGACAGAAACGGGGTATAGGTGCCTGCAATCAGATAATAAATGGCAGTGTGATCCAGTTTTTTTAGCCAAAAGCGTTTTTCGTAAGTTTGCGCCATGTGATACAGGGTAGAGCCTGTAAACAATAGAATCATACTGAAACCATAGACCCAAAGTCCGATCCATTGTCCCGTACTTAAATATGAGCCTTTAATTATCAGCAGGATGGTGGCGATACAGGCAAGACCTGCCCCGAGCGCATGGCTCCAGACATTAAACTGTTCTTCAGTCGGATGATAATCTTGCACATGGGGCGCGGTCATAGAGGCTGCTTTTTATTAAAAATACAACTGTATATTAATTCAATTTTGCTTTTCGTGTAAGACGCTTTAAAATTTAGTCGCAAATTTGATTAGGTTTATAGTATGTCTGACTCGACTTCTCCTTCCGCTCAGGAACAACAGTTTCTCGATGCTGTGCAGCAAGCCCTTGAAACACATAGTTTTGAGCGTTTAATCCTGAGCCAATACAAGGGGGAAATGCAGCAGTTAGAAAAAATGACGTTTCGGGTGATTGAGTTGCAACAGCAACCTGTTTTGAATGTTTTATATCGACATAAAACCCAAGATGTCACTAAAAACTATCCAATCACAGAGGCGATGCAAATTATTGCGGAGCATTTGGCGAGTTGTAAACAAGGCAATTTATTTGCTTCGACCCAAGACCTGCAACTGAAACGCAATAAGAAAAAAGACTTACTGACCATCACCCAGAAAACCACTTCGAGCAAAGCTGAAACGCGTGCAACCCAAGCGCATGATCGTAGCAAGCATCGCTTTGTAGAACAGGAAAGTGTGTTCTTACAGCATTTAGGTATTACCGATGCACAGGCACAGATTATTCCGAGCATGGCGCGTAAATGGAAACAGATTAATAAATTTGTGGAAATTTTTTCGGGTGCTTTGACTCAACTTCCCAATCAAGATCAGGCCTTGCGTGTGGTTGATTTTGGTTCGGGAAAAGGCTATTTAACCTTTGCTTTGTACGATTATTTGGCGAAACACCAGCAGGTTCCGTTTGTCACGGGCGTGGAACTGAATGAAAAAATGGTGCAGTTCTGTCAACAGGTGGCCACGGCTTCTGGATTTACTCAACTCGACTTTTTCCAAGGTGATGTGAGAACCTATCAACCCGAACGTTTAGATGTGATGATTGCATTGCATGCCTGCGATGTGGCGACCGATTTTGCCATTCATACCGGTATTCGCTTAAATGCACAGATGATCATGTGTGCGCCGTGCTGTCATAAAGAGTTACGTCCACAACTGAAAAGCCCCGAGGTGCTGAAACCGATGCTGCACTTTGGTATTCATGCAGGGCAGCAGGCGGAAATGTTGACCGATACCATTCGCGCCTTATTGTTAAAAGCCTATGGCTATGAAACCAAGGTATTTGAATTTGTGTCTTTGGAACATACCAGCAAAAATAAAATGATTTTAGCCACCAAACGTGCCGATTTTGTAGAGCCTGATCCAGCAGTATTGGCACAAATTGAGGCATTAAAAAATATGTATGGCATTCAAAAGCACTCCTTGGAATTGCTGTTAAATGATCAATGGGATCAGCGAGATATTGGTGCCAAGTGCTAATCGTATTTGCAAGATGCAAAAGGAAATCGACATGACATTACAGATTCGTACAGGGACTTGGGCTGAATTGCAGGCTGAT
>OGVK01000051.1_pt1 | contig 14465 bp, 16 predicted proteins | sample 1575721 | NCBI WGS metagenome assembly OGVK01 (sample SAMN07581521, study PRJEB24739) | freshwater metagenome | place: Singapore | collected 2015-01 | reverse complement strand
GTTTCCCAGTCACGATAGCATCGATTAATTAAGTCAACAAATGACGGAAACTTTTGAAAAATTATACCAAGAATCGAGTTATGAAACGACCATTACTTTTCCCCAAAAAATAAAAAAAGTGAATGTGAAAAATGCTGTAATTAGTAAAGATGGGATTGATTGTATGGCGCAAGAAAGGCAATTGAGCACTGGCATGGCGGAGTTGTACCAAGTCACGTGGACGGGCACTACCTAAAGCGACACGGCTTAAAACTCGCTCAATATCGCCAATTTCTTTGAGGACTAAGCGAATTGGGGACTCGTGATAGCCTTTAATAAAAGCATGAATGGCATCCAGACGTGCATCGAGTAAGGCGGTATCACGCAGTGGTTGCATGAGAGTACGGCTAAGTAAGCGTCCGCCCATGGCGGTTTGACAGTCATTGATCAGTTGAAATAATGAGGTGCCATGTTCGAATAACGGCTCGACAATTTCTAAATTACGACGTGTGACGGGATCAAGTGCAATAAAGTCACTGCTTTGTTCGAGTTGAATGCTACGAATGTGCGGCAAAGCGGTTTTTTGCGTCTCTTTGGCATAATGAATCAGTGCGGCTGCCGCAGCTTTTGCCAACGGTAAATGATCGATGCCAAAACCAGAAAGGGTTGAAACGCCAAGCTGATCGCACAATGTTTTTTGTGCATTATTTAAATTGAAGTCTACATTTGGGCGCTTGGTCACAGGGCAGTCGAGCTGTTTTTTGACTTGCTCTAAAATATTCGGATCAACAATATCTTCATCGACCAGAATTTCACTTGGCATCAGACGTGCTAATTCAATACTGAGTTGTTCCAGTTTGAAATCTTGCTGTTGAACTTTGAAGATACCTGCACTCAAATCCAGTAGCGCAATACCAATTTGGTTCTGCTGTAAGCACAGCGCAACTAAATTTGAAGATTGATGACTATTCAGCAAAGCATCATCAGTAAGCGTACCCGGGGTGAGAATACGAACCACCTGACGATCTACAGGTCCTTTGCCTGTGACTTCGCCGACTTGTTCGCAAATTACAACGGTTTCGCCTTTTTTGACTAAACGCGCAAGGTAACCTTCTGCGGCATGAAAAGGTACGCCTGCCATCGGGATGGGGTTGCCATTGGTTTTGCCACGATGGGTGAGTGTAATACCCAGCAGTTTGGCTGCTTTATGTGCATCATCGAAAAATAATTCGTAGAAATCGCCCATACGATAAAACATTAAGGCATGAGGATGCTGCATTTTGACTTTTAAATACTGCTGCATCATAGGAGTGTGTGAATCAATATTGGCTATGATGTCTTGCAAGCTCATGTATATGAAATCCTTAAGTTTCAATAATATAAAAATAAGTTGGGTGTCGGAATTCGTACAAATCGTGATTTGTTGGTACGATTCAATCAGAAAAGCTGATTTTAAAAAAAGTATAAGAACATTCAGACAGACAGAAAAAAACAGTCTTTAGTTACGCGATGTATGGTAGCAAATTCGCGGGACTGAGCAAAAGAAAAATGAAAGTGAATAAAAGGATAGCAGCCTAAAAAGTAGATGAAACTTTGCTTACTTTTGAAAAGATGGATGCAGGAGATAAAGATAGACGAATTCATAAAACTAGCCCATTTCAAATGGGCTAGATAGGTTTAAAGTTTTAACCTTTTTGAGCGAAAGTCTTTTACTCAGTTGAGTCATTGATCAATCAACGAGGCTCAACTTTTAACATTAAAGATTAGTGACGTGGAATTCTCACTGTGAATGCGGTCCACAACGCGCCAATTAACTGCAAGGCACCGATAACCAAAAAGCCAATACCAAGGTTGCCTGTCAGTTGGCTAAATTTACCAATTAAGACTGGCGCAAAAAAGCCACCAAGGTTGCCTATCGATGCAATGACGCCAATCCCTACGGCTGCTACTGGGGTGAGCATTCGAGTAGGTATGGTCCAGCTGAGCGGTGCTCCAGCTAAGATCCCAATGTGGGCAATACTAAAGCCAATCAGCAAGCCGACTACGCTATGTAACTGACTTACGATCACAAGATAACCCACCGCAATTAAGCTAAAGCAAGCCGCTAAATGCCAGCGACGTTCTTGCATTTTATCTGAATGACGACAGATCAACAGCATGGCAATCACACCAAGCAAATTGGGTACTGCGACTAATAAGCCAATTTTAGCGTTCGACTCGATTCCGGCTTGGCTAAATAAGGTAGGCATCCAAAACGAAATACCATAGCCACCACACACCAATAAGAAATAGAGCCAAGCACTGTTCCACGTCCAAAAGTTTAACAGGGCCGCTTTAATTGAGGCTTTAGGGCGATCTTGATGACCTAAACTGGTTTTTAGGACCTGTTTCTCGCGTGGACTGAGCCAATTTGCCTGATCAGGTCGATCGGTCAGCAAGAAATAGATGCCAGCAGCAATAATCAAACAAGGTAATCCCGTGGTAATCATTAACCATTGCCAACCTGCTAGACCTGCGTAACCATCCAGATATTCAATGATGGCTCCACAAACGGGACCTCCGATCACTCCAGAAACAGCCAGTCCAGCCATAAATAGCGCCATAATCCGTCCACGATGAGAGGCGGGAAACCAGTAAGTCATAAAGAGTACGACACCTGGAAAAAAGCCAGCTTCTGCAAAGCCAATAAAAAATCGAATGAAGTAAAATTCGATTGGCGTGGTGACCATTGCTAAACTTAATGTTGCACCGCCCCAAGCAACCATGATCATGGGTACCCAACGCCGTGCACCAATCCGTTCAAGAATCATGTTACTTGGCACTTCAAAGAAGAAATAACCGATGAAAAACATGCCTGCACCGATGCCATATGCAACATCATTCAGCCCAAGCGCTTGGCTCATCTGCAGCTTGGCAAAAGAAATATTGATGCGATCGATGAAGTTAATTAGATAAGCTAAAAACAGAATAGGGATGAGCCGCCATGCGACTTTACGGACAATTTGATCAATCTCTACCGATAAAATTTCAGGGGCGACTGAGTCTTCAATAGACTTGGTGGTAACGATTTCATTCATTTTATAATTCTCTTGAGTATCACTGGTTGGAATGCAATATTCCAAGCGCAGTAACTCTTTCCTTGTAGATAGACATAGCTTGATGTTGAGCAACATCAAGCTATGTCAGACACTTACTCCGGTGTCGTCATTTGAAATCAGGTTTTGTAACTTGGATCTAAACGATCTAGTTTGCGTAGCAATGCTGGCCAAGCAATGTCAGACCCCATACCGCTAGTGGCAGCTTTAAAGACTTGCTCAAGTCCCTGGCGTATCGTTGGATCAATTTCAATCAATTCACCACCCGCCTGAGCATCAATCTGAATGCGACAGGTATTTTCGAAGGTATACATTTTCAGGAATGCATCCGCCACACTACGCCCAACCACAAGCAAGCCATGATTACGCAGCATTAGATAATCTGCATTGCCTAAGTTGGCTTGTATGCGTTGCTTTTCATCTTCACGAATCGCAACCCCTTCATAATCGTGGTAAGCCAATGAATCAAGAACAAAAATAGACTGCTGGCTAATGGGAAGAACCCCACATTTTTGCGCGCTTACGCCCACACCACTACGAGTATGCGTGTGCAAGATACAATGAGCATCTTCGCGGACAGCATGAATCGCACTATGAATTGTGAAACCCGCTGGTGTGACTGGGAAAGGTGAGTCGCTTAATTTGTTACATTCAGCATCGACTCTAACCAAACTGGAAGCGGTAATTTCTTCAAATAACATGCCATAGGGATTTAGTAAGAACTGCTCTGGTTCTCCCAATGCGGTAGGTAAACGCACACTGATATGGGTAAAAACTAAGTCCGTCCAGCCATATAAAGCAGCGAGTCGATAGATTGCAGCAAGCTCTACACGTAAGTTCCACTCGACTTCACTCACTTTGCCTTTCAAAGATTCAATTTGCATGTCTTTCTCCAACCCGTACTTACTCTGTAGGCTGCGCTGCCTTATGGTCTAGTGCAGCTTTATACAAAGAGTTCTTAGGCTTCGAAAAAACGTTACGCAACATTGGCTCGAAAAACTCAAGTGGAAGAATTTCGCCTTTAGGATCAAATGCAGGATTATCGTATAAATCGACAAATTCACGCGTACGTTCATAGTGTGGATGCCCTGCAAACATATCGCGCATATTTCGGTCCATACCAATGAAATGGAAAAAGTTATTGCCCTGAAAAACGCCATGATTTTGAATCATCCAGTGATTCGCTTCACTCACGAATGGCTTTAGAATTGCAGCTGCAACTTCAGGATGATTGAACGAACCCAAAGTATCACCAATGTCATGCAGCAAGGCACACACCACATATTCTTCGTCACGACCATCGCGATAAGCTAAAGTCGCAGTTTGTAAGCAATGGCTGAGTCGATCAATCGGGAAGCCAGCATAATCACCATCTAACAGATTAAGATGTGCAATAACACGGTCAGGCAACTCTTTACTAAAAGGGCGGAATTCTGCGCCAATAATATCCCAATCTTCTTGGACACTTTGATCCATACGGGTAAAGCTAGCGTGTTTGTTCATGATTAGTTTCCTTACTAAGTCGTTTTGTTTTTAAACTTGCAGTGCGATAAGAGCCTATCTCTGTAATAGCCTTATCAGTTCAGCCTGTTGACAACACGCTATCAGGCTCATAAATTCATGTCTAATGCATTATTTATAGGAAACTTATGCATTGAAAGCATCAATCAACTTAAAACAATTGCGCCATTTAGAGTTACTTGCCGAGGAATTGAACTTTTCAAGGGCTGCCGAACGCGCAAATCTTTCGCAAACTGCATTTAGTCGTAGTATCCAAGCCCTAGAAACTGAATTTGGTATACGGATATTTGATCGGGATACTCGCTCTGTACGTCCAACGCCAGCAGGTCGATATTTAATTGCTAGAGCCCTGACTTTGCTTGGACGAGCAAGAGATTTAGCAGATGATATCTATTACTTATCCAATGCCGAACGTGGTGAGTTAAATTTTGGCGTAAGTTTACTGGCGACGGATGGACCACTGCGCCAAGCGTTGATCGAACTCAAGGAACAGTGTCCGCTGTTAAAATTACATATCGAGGCAAGCCAAACCCCAAACTTGCAAACCCATCTAGAGCAGGAAAGGATTGAGTTCTTTGTTGCCTTTCCGGGTGATCTGCAAGAGGATGAACGCTTTGAAATTACTTGGCTGCCATCGGAGCCTGTTTCGATGTACTGTCGACCTGAGCATCCGTTATTACTGCAAAATATACCACCGTCACCCACACAAATTCCAGCTTATCCTTGGTCTGCTGTCGCGCTAGATAAATCACTCTCGCCACGTCTACGTTCCATCTTAGGGATGAAGCCCAATCAAGCGCTGCCGATTGCACTGACTTGCGATAATTTACAATTACTTCATGACCTTACTTTGCATAGTGACAACATCCTTTTGACTTGGAAATCATGGGTGGATAGTAAGAATGAACTGGTGAATCTTGTGCCGCTTTTAGAACCTCAGATACCTGAGACAACAATGAATATTGAGTGTGCAATTGTGCAGTTGGCTGATCGTTCACTGTCGCCACCCGCGCAGCGCTTGGTGGATTTGATTTTGTTGCACGCTGATTTATCGTGAGTTTTTTACTTTTATTCTTAGCGATAGGTTCATACGCCGTTGCATATGAACCTAGAATCAAATAAGGACTAAGCCGCTTTTGATTTTCCTTTCGCTTTTGATTGCTGATTTGCTTGAGTCCAGACTAAACTTGAACTTTCCATTGGTAGGGCATACATTTTCAAGTCTGAATAGTAAATATGGCTCACACACCATTCTACTGACTTTCCTTGAAGTGGCATTTGCTTGCCACCGCGCTGTACATAACCCGCACGCAAGCCATCAACAATACTATGTCCCGTATTTTCACCTGCTGGTGCCACAGGTGTAACGGCTGCCATTTGACGAATATCTAACTCATTAATGAGCTTACAAATATAGTCATTGGCTAAATCGATTTTTAAGGTCCACGGTGCATTGGTATAACCAAACAATGTCGCAAAGTTTGGAACATCTTCAAGTAAAACGCCTTTATAGGTCATTTTCTGATTTGGGTGAATTCGTTCTTGATCAACCGAAATTTCAATTCCACCCATCATTTGCAACTCTAGACCTGTTGCACTGACAATAATATCAGCTTCAAGTGTTTTGCCAGATTTGAGCAAAATGCCATTTTCTGTAAAACGTTGAATATGATCAGTGACGATTGAAGCTTTACCATCACGCACGACTTTAAACAAGTCATTGTCTGGAACCGAACATAAGCGTTCTTCCCAAGGCATATACTCAGGGGTGAAGTGTGTCATATCACATTGCCCAGCCAATTCTTTCTTGGTACGAGAAAGCAAGAACGAGCGCATATGTTTTGGATATTTATGCGATAAAATGAAAATACCAAGTTGTTTCAATACATTACGCTTACGGAAAGCTTTATAAACCAGTTCTTCAGAGAAGACTTTGCGTGCTGCATTAAACAATTTATCGGTATTATTGACATTTATCATGTAGGCAGGTGAACGCTGTAGCATGGTGATGTGCGCAGTATCATCAGCCATGGCTGGAATTAAGGTAACAGCAGTTGCACCACTCCCAATTACGACAACACGTTTGTTCTTGTAGTCTAAGTTCTCTGGCCAGTGCTGAGGATGTACAAATTGACCTTTGAAGTTCTCTAAGCCGTCAAACTTAGGTTGATAACCATGATCATGATTATAGTAACCTGTTGCAGAGACAAGGAAATTACAGGTAAAGACTTGAGCTTCGGCAGTAGCTTCATTGATAGCAGCTAGAGTCCATTTATTGGTTTGCGTTGAAAAATCTGCCGAGATAATTTTCATGCCATAACGAATATTTTTCTCAACACCATACTTCTGAGCAGTTTCTCTCAAATATGCTTTGATTTTATCACCAGAGGCAAGCACCGTATCGGTTTTCCATGGATTGTATTCATAACCAAAGCTAATCACATCCGAGTCAGAACGAATACCTGGGTAGCGGAATAAATCCCAAGTTCCACCTAAGTCTTGTCGACGTTCTAAAATTGTGTAGGTTTTATTGGGGTTTTTCTGTTCAAGCTGGCATCCCATGCCAATTCCAGAAATTCCTGCTCCGATAATTACTACATCATATTCCATTTGCATTTTCGCGGCTCCATGTCGCTCTTTTTATTTTCAGATTCCACTATGGTCTTTTTTTAACAGCAAAACTTGTCTTTGGAAGACAAATATTTGATTTTACGAGACATGACAATCATGGTGTATGTAAGCGGTATTTAAGGTTATCTGAGCTAGTCTCAGTGCTAAATTTCGTCCCCGTATCATCTACTTTCAAAACATAAATAAAAAATAGAGAACTTTAGCTTCAATAACCTGCGGATCAACGATCTAGCAGTAACAATTAACTCAATAACAATAAATAAGCCGTATTTCAGAGCAATCCATTCTTTAACCTGTCCGAAATCTGCGCCGTGCTCAATAAAGAGCAAGGAATATATAGCCTCAGAACCAGAAATTCCCCTTAGCTCATAAGTTTCTGCTAGGCGTTTTTGAACAAGATTTTAGTTCAAAGGCAACCCGCTCATATATCAAATAACACAAAGATGAATCATCGCGTTTGAAGTATTAAAAACAGAGAAATATACGAATTTTGTTAAGGGGTTACCCGTTTCTGATCATGGAGTCTATGAGTTGGTCTGAATATTGCTTAACTGTAGATAATGGTGCGTTTTGTGAAGGTGATTTATTTTTTGAATCAATTTGGATCAAAAGCAGTACTAAACAAAGTCAAGCATGGAGAAAAAATGGAAATTTATACTCAACGATTAGAAGCAGTTACAGAAAATTGTGACTTTGATGTCATTGAGCTGACTTTCGATACGCGCCAAAAGAGCCGTTTTCGTGCAACTTTAAAAAATGGGGTAGATATTGGTGCAGATTTGCCACGCACAGGCATTTTACGCAGTGGATCATATATTTCGACGGAGAGCGGAAATATTCTTAGAGTTGAAGCGAAACCAGAAAAACTGATGAAAGTTTCGGCTCAACAAGAATTTGATTTATTAAAAGCGGCATATCATCTCGGTAATCGTCACGTTCCCTTAATGTTGACGCCAGCAGCATTATATTTCGAACCAGATCATGTACTGGCTGAAATGGTAGTGGGTTTGGGATTAAACGTTACAGAGGTGGATCATCCTTTTGAACCTGAAAGCGGTGCCTATGCACAACATCAACATGATCATCGCTTAAGCCCAATCAAGACTTTACATCATGTCCATCACTAATCCATCGCAACTACTCAGCCTGTTGACCTTGTCATCAACTGCGTTACCGATTGGGGCATATTGCTATTCGCAAGGTGTGGAAAGTGCCATTGATCGAGGGCTGATCCATGATGAAGCCTCCAGCTTTGCTTATTTTGAAGAAGTGCTGGAAATGCTCTTGGTTCGTTTTGAGTTGCCAGTGCTGAAACGTTTAATGCAATACAGTGATGACGAAGAAAATTTTACTTACTGGGCAAACTTTTACCGCGCCAGCCGTGAGAGTAAAGAGTTACTGGCGGAATCGAAACAGTTGGCATTCTCTTTGAATGCATGGATTAGAGACGTATTAAAGCAACCCGTCAAAGTGAAAAAACAGCTGGGCTTTGTTCCAGTGTATGGCAGCCTGTGTGGCACCTTGGGGTTAAATCAAACAGAAGTACTCACGGCGTATACCTTTACCGTTTTAGAAAATCAGGTATTGGCGGCAGTCAAAACCGTACCACTTGGGCAAATGAGTGGTCAGCGTATTTTGTGGCATTTACATGCGCTTATACCCGCAGCAATTGCTCGCGCCTTGGAGCTGCAAGACACTGAAATCAGTAGTGCTTTACCGCAATATGCCATGCTGAGTATGCACCACGAGACCCAATATTCAAGACTATTCAGATCATAATTTTAAGAGGAAAAAAAATGTCACAACGTAGCCCATTACGTGTAGGAATTGGTGGACCAGTCGGGTCAGGTAAAACAGCGCTAACTTTGAATTTATGTCAGGCCTTGCGTGAAAAATATAATATGGCAGTCGTCACCAATGACATTTATACCAAAGAAGATTCAAACTTTTTAACCCGCAATGAAGCCATGTCTCCAGAGCGTATTGTGGGTGTTGAAACTGGCGGTTGCCCGCATACCGCTATTCGTGAAGATGCGTCTATTAACCTCGCGGCAATTGATGATTTATGTGAAAAGTTCGATGGGCTTGAGCTGATTATTATTGGGTGGTGTTTCAAAAAGTATGCTGGCGTTAAACAAATCCGTTATTAAGGTAAAAGAAAGTCAAATCAAAGGCTTTAAAATGATTTTCGAGCTTTTTAGAAAAGTTGCAACTTCTCCTAAATCCACGCCTGATTCGATGACGAATTCTACAATTGTTACCTTCAATACCGACGGTAAAAAACTTACCGATCACTTGCTTGCAACATTGAAATGCTGTGATAAAACTATCCCAATGATCACTCGCAATTCGAGCATATTGAACCCCAAGCTTTTTAAGTCTAGCTTTAAGACGTTGAACCGTTGCTAAATCCCGCTTACCTCAAACATAAGCAACAATTTCTCCAGATTCTCGATGGTAGGCATAAATAAGCCATTGTTTATTTTTCTTATTCCCTACAAAAGTCCAAAGTTCATCGACTTCAAGACATTCGTAGTGGCTTTGTTTAGGCTGAATCTGATAGATCGATTCACTTAAGGTTCGTAATACCTTGCCAATGCTGATACGCTCGACTTCAGCAATATCTCTTACACCGCTTCCTCTGACCATTAAATGTAATATCTTGCCGGTAATACCTGAGTTACACCCTTGATAGCTTAATGCATGATCACCAATAAACTGACGTTTGCAATCTTTGCATTGATGGTTTTGTTTCCCATCTACTTTGATGCCATTTCTCTTTATATTGTTACTTAGACAGGTAGGACATTTGATTTGTAGCGTTATTTTCATACCTCTATTTTATCAAAAGCCATATTGTTTTTTTCAGCATACTTTTTGAAACACCACCAAAAAATCATGCGTAAAAATAAAGAATCATAAAACTCTAAACGATAAGTGAAAAATGGGAGCAATTGCTCCCATTTTTTCATTCCATATGTTCTTTATAGTACTGATTTTTCCGCTTGGAATTGTGCTTCCAACTCTTGGCCCATTTATAGACATAGCTTGGAAAATCATCCCAGACATACGGAAGACCCTTACCACGCGCAACACGGATATTTAGCGGATAATCTTTATACTCCATACAATGCATGAAATAAAAACTTCGCTCCTGTTGTGTACTAAACTTTTTGAAATACGCACTTCTCATACTAGGATATTGTTTCGAAAAATAATCATGAGGGCGTGTTTTGACAGATTGTAGATACTGGTATTTCAGTTTTTTCATTGTTTCTCCTAGGTGACATTACCTAGAAGGGATCCTCTGCGAAATAGTACATTGTCTTTAGTCCTATCAGATTAAAAATGATTTTCTACAGCATAACGTAAAATTGTATTCAGACCTATCTAATTGCCTTGTCCTCATGCTGTTAAACATGCAAGTAATCAACACCAAGTTGAATAAACACTTGTGTTACTCGACTGGAAGATCAAATTACCCATGACCAACTGCATTGCTCTAGTCGGTAACTTTAGGACTATCAGCCAAATCTAATCACTAATTTACGATTTAAATTAGCTATATAGCTAATTTTATAATTTTTATTTAATATATTAGCCATATAGCTAATATATTATGGTCAAATTGCTATGGCGAGTAGAGTAGAAATTGGTAAAAAAGTTCGTATAGAACGAAAAAACCTTGGCTATACACAGCAAAAACTATCCGAATTGATTCGAATCAATAAAACTACAATATCAGAGATCGAAAATGGCCGATTTACAGGTTCTTTTGACATCTTTGAACGTGTACTTGATGCGGTTGGTTTGCAGTTTAATGTATCTCCAAAGCAACATTCACTGCCTCATTGGGATGAGATTGAAAATATGTTTTCTGAGGACGACGAGTGAAATATCAAACCAATCTTCCTGCCAAAATCAGCAATATCACGGTGTGTGCCAATCAAGCTGAATTAGGCGTATTGACCTATGGTTCAGTTCACTATTATCAGCCATTACAAGAAAAACAGCATGTGTCACTCACCATGACTCAACGAGGCATGGATGGTTATTCTTCCAGTGCATTACATCCAATCTTTGCCCAGAACTTACCAGAAGGCTTTAATCGACGGTTGATTACTGAAAGGCTTGCCAGATATGCCAAAGTCAATAACATGTATTTCTTGGCACTACAAGGTGATCAAGGCGTTGGAATGCTTTCTTATCAAAGTGAGTTAAATTTGCCCGAGATAGAATCTTTGACAGCGAAAGTAGGCTACACGTCCTACATTCGAAAAAGCCACACGGTTTTAAACCTTCCGTAGTGGTAAGGTTGGAAATAGAGTATAACTTCCAGGAGGTCGTAATTGACGCCTTGGCGGATTATTCTGAAGAGTTTTGCTTCAAGGTTCTGGATAAGTTTAAAAACTATTGCCATCACCGAGTAACAAGGAATATCGGTCATATACGCGGTAAAGCTAATTACTCGTGTTTGATGGTATTCTCTGCGGCAAAGTTTTTGGCATTGGGCCATCGTGTGGAGATTCCAGAGACGGGAATTACCATTGTGAACGGAAATGGTGTCAGGGAAAAGGATCGCCGGTTCGAGGCTATGAAGCAGCCGTTACAACCAGGGAACGACGTAAGGTCATCGGGGATTACCGTTAATATCGTTGATCCTGACTATAAGCTGCATCGTGCTTTCTTTACGTTAGGTAAAAAGGTCTACGAAGCAGATATTGACCGTGTCGGTAAATCACCAGGAATGTTCTGTGGATTCTGGAATCAACTTAATCCAGAGGGAGTACCCGTTGAGCAAAATATGGACTTCGTTTCATTAGAGGATGCGCTCAGCGGGAATAATAGTTTAGGGATAACTATCTACCCTTCTATCGTTGAAGCAGAAAAATCACTTGAACCAGAACCGTCTACCAAACGGACAAAAACAACCGAAACAAAAGAAGAGGAAAAAGAAGACCCTTGGATTGGAAAAGAGAAGAAAGCCAAAGTCTCTCAGGCATGGATTAAAGCAGCGGGAGATTTCATTAAATCGGTGTTGCCCGCGCTGATCACGGGGGCAAAATGGTTAGTGGGGTTCTTAGCAAAAACACCCATACCTGTATAACGCGATGAGGTAAAATTGTGGATAAAGAATTATTCGATGACATTGTTGACCGACTACCTAAGTTTAACAAGGACATCGCCGGTGGTTTCGCAGTGAAAGACCTCGCAGACGCAGAGTCTTACATTGATCGCATCGCACAATGTGCTGCACAAGATTTCCCGCCGGATGTGGGTTATCTAGGGTTACGTCGGTTGAACCCCTATGAAGAAGCCCAGGCAATTATCAAAGGAAATGAAAAAGCGGAACGTCGGGGTGAAATTGATATTGCCCAAACTGACGTCACGATGTCTGAGATGAAAATCTCTTTCCAGGAAACGAACACACTCACTCGTAATGTGAACATTCCTTTTGTTCGCGAGGCAGGGACGTTGTGGCTAGGGGGATCAAGAGCAACGATTCATCCTATCTTAGCGGACTTGGTGTTCAGTGTGGCAGGTAATGACCTGTTTGTAATTTTATTCCGCGCGAAGTTTACGTTGAAGCGCAGTAACTATACCGTGCTTCAGGACGGGGAGTCCGTACCCTCGTTTATCGTTTGGGGTAAAATCTATCAGGGGAAAACAGGGGACGAGAACAAGAAGCAAGCGTTCAACTCTTCTATCGGCCACTACCTTTTCTGTAAGTACGGTGTGACCGAAACCTTTAAGCGATTCTACAATACGGATATTATCATCGAAGAAAACTCTCCTCATCTTCGTGAACAATATCCTGAGCAGGATTATGTCTTCTTTACCACACAAGGTCTGCCACCGCCGGAGCGTCGCCGTGTAATGTCGGATTGGAAACCAACCAATCTCGTGTTAATCGTTCCGCGTGAAGCAGTGAACCAAAACATCGGCGTTCAGTTGCTCGCTACGCATTTCTTCTACGTTGTCGATCGTTATCCTGATCGGTTTAGTTTGACGTACATCGATATGCCGGATACCTGGCGTATTATCATGGGCTTCATTCTGCACAAAGGAAACGAAAACGAAGGGAAGTTGCTTAACAAAGTTGACCTGCACTTGAAGTCATTGGACAGCTACGTAGATGCGGAGAGTAAAAAGAATTTACGCCAAGAAGGGATTGAAGCCGATAATCTGTACGAGCTGTTTATCCATATTCTGGAAACGATCCAAGATCGTCTACAGGTGGATAACTCGGGTAACATGTGGGGGAAATATCTGTTGGTGAAACGGTATGCACTTTCCGGTATCACTGAGAGTATTTTTAACTTCACCTGGCAATTAGAGAAAGAACAAAAGACGTTGCGACTCAAACGCCTGATGTGGAAACTCTCCAGTTTCTTAACCACAAATGCCTTCCTCAATATCCAACGAGGTCATGGGGAACTGAACTCTGTTCAATACCCTGGCGATAACATGATCTTTAAACACACTTGCATTGCCATTCGCCAGGTCAATGCGGTGCCAGGTAAAGGGAAGACGAAAAACTTTAAACCTAATGAAGCAGCTTACCGGCTCCATGCGAGCATTATGGAATGTGGCTCTATTTGTAATTTTGCGAAAGGGATTCCGGACGGCCGTGGACGGTTAAACGTTTACGCCCACACCGACCAGAACGGGATGTTTGTTCGCAACCCAAAAAATATTGACCTGCTTGATCAGGTACAAGAAGAAATCACGCAATAAATTCTCAGGAGTAGTAACACATGTCTCGATCTGATCGTTTTGATGAACGTAACCTCGCCAATTTCTTGGATGAGGAAATATCTTATCTCGCCAAAGACGACTATATTTTCGAATATCTGGATGAACGTATTCGTGATGAAGGTCGCCGCTCTGAAACCCGCGACAATCTTATCAACTTCGTTTTCGATTCCATGAACCTGTTGATTGAGATGCGCAAAGAACCCAGAAACATTTGGGACGGCGCTATTCAGTTAGCGTCCTATTTCTCAGCTGCGTTAATTAAAGAAGACCGCAGCGTACGCTTCAGTGATCGTCGTCAGGAAGACGAAGTTTATTCGCTGGCTGCCAGCGCGTTGAAATTACAGGACGCCCTGGAAGACTACAATGAAGACCTTGAACGTGTGCGCGGTCGCGGAAGAGATTACGGACGCAGCCGTGACAGAGGTCGTGGTGGTCGCAATGAATACAATTCCGGCCGGGGCCGTATCGTGACTGGGAAAC
>OGVK01000050.1_pt1 | contig 14666 bp, 16 predicted proteins | sample 1575721 | NCBI WGS metagenome assembly OGVK01 (sample SAMN07581521, study PRJEB24739) | freshwater metagenome | place: Singapore | collected 2015-01 | reverse complement strand
ATTTGGTACAGCCTAGAGTTTTTGCTTCGATGGTGTCAATATAAAGACAAAAATTTGGCCTATCGAAACCTGAGTTTTGAACGCGAAGCTTATGCGAACGAATCCAATTTGAGTTACCTTGAAACGAACACTAAAAAACTGAGCACTGACCACTAATTTCTGCCTTCAATTTTTAACCTCTAACTTCTAACTTCTGTCTGCCTTCTTAAACCCTCCCGTTTTCTTATCATAGCCATAGGGACAATGGCGGCAACCGCTTTTGCAACAATACCCTCTTTTTAGATGGTGTTTTTCGGTAAAACATTTATAGCCTTCGGGAGTAAAGTAAAAATCTTCACCCTCGATTAATTTATTTTCATTACTTTGCTCTAACATAAGCGACTTGTTTTTTGGGAATGTTCGTGCTACTAGAACGAATGGTGTTTTCCTTAAATAAAAGGGTGTAACAGTTGCAAATCTATAAATTTTAAAGCGAAATGATTCTTATTGTTGCTAAATATTTAATTCCAAAAGGATATAGCGGCCTCGCTGCTTTTCCGTTTGTGTTTCTTAAAAAAGCAGGATACAAAGAGAATCACATTTTCCTCAATCACGAAAAAATACATTTACGTCAACAACTAGAATTGCTAATTGTCCCTTTTTTTATTTGGTACAGCCTAGAGTTTTTGCTTCGATGGTGTCAATATAAAGACAAAAATTTGGCCTATCGAAACCTGAGTTTTGAACGCGAAGCTTATGCGAACGAATCCAATTTGAGTTACCTTGAAACGAGGAAATATTTTAGTTTTTTAAACTATTTGCACACAAAAAGAAATTAAAAGCCTATTTAACCGCAAGGTTCGCAAAGAAAGCGCAATGACCGCAAAGCTTAGTGAACTTTGCGTAAATCTTTGCAAACCTTGTGGTTAATTTTATAAAAGCTATACACTTTGAATCAAAAAATAACATACGACTTGCCCAAAGGAATTACTCTTGAGATAAAAAGAGAGGATTTACTTCATCCTTTTGTCTCAGGCAATAAATTCCGAAAACTTAAATACAATATATTGCAAGCCAAAGCCGAAAATCAGTCGGTTTTGCTCACTTTTGGTGGCGCTTTTTCCAATCATATCGCTGCTGTGGCCTATGCCGGAAAAGAGCAAGGTTTTGAAACTATTGGAGTGATTCGGGGGGATGAATTACGCGATAAAATTTCGGAAAATCCTACTTTGTCTTTTGCCCAAGAATGCGGAATGCGTTTTGAATTTGTCACTCGTGAAGCCTATCGTCATAAAACAGAGACTGCTTTTATCGAACAACTCCAAGCACAATTTGGGTCTTTTTATTTGGTTCCAGAAGGTGGTACAAATAATTTGGCTGTCAAAGGATGTGAAGAAATCCTAACGGAGTTTGATGCTCATTTTGATTTTGTTTGTAGCGCCGTGGGAACGGGAGGAACCATTTCGGGACTCATTAACAGTGCTTTGCCACATCAAAAAGTTTTGGGATTTCCGGCGTTAAAAGGGGATTTTTTACAAGATGAAATTCGTAATTTTGTCCAAAATAAAAATTGGGAATTAATCACTGATTATCATTTTGGAGGTTATGGCAAAGTAACCACAGAATTTATCGAATGGGTCAATTGGTTTTATGCGCAAACAAGTATTCCGTTAGACCCAATTTATACTGGAAAAATGGTTTTTGGCGTTATGGATTTAATCCAGCGCAACTATTTTCCACCAAAATCCAAAATTCTGATGATTCACACCGGTGGACTCCAAGGAATTGCAGGGATGAATGCCAAATTAAGAAACCAAAACAAACCGATTTTAGTACTATGATAAAACAAATTTTCTGCCTGATGGTATTGCTGTTTTTGGTAAGCTGTAACAGTACTAAACCGGTTACTCAAACCCATAAAAGAAACACAACTCCTGCTAAGAAAACAGTCGTTTATACTAAGACGCCATCTACTAATGGTGTTGCCACTAAAAGATTAGAGGTGGTCAATCAGTACATAGAACAATACAAAGGAATTGCGATGAGCAATATGAAAAATTTCGGCATTCCTGCGAGTATAATATTGGCACAAGGAATCTTAGAATCGGGTGCGGGAAAAAGCAGTTTGGCCGTCAATTCCAATAATCACTTTGGTATCAAATGTCATAATGATTGGGATGGAGAAGTTGTACACCAAGATGATGATTCAGAAAAAGAATGTTTCCGCAAGTACGAAGACCCCGCAGGTTCGTATAAAGACCACTCTAAATTTTTGACAACCAAAAAGCGATATGCCTCTCTTTTTTCATTAGCCAAAGGAGATTATGTGGCTTGGGCTATGGGATTGCGAGCCGCTGGATACGCTACCGACCCACTTTATCCTGAAAAACTGATAGCCTATATTGAACGCTATGATTTGCATCAATATGATAGTCAGGTTTTGGGGAAAAGTGTGGTGAGTGCTCCCATTTCGAATCGAGTTGACAACCAAGTGGTAAACGGTGATGGCACATTGTATGAAGTCCAAAAAGGCGATACGTTGTATTCCATTTCCAAAAAATTCAATGTTTTGGTCGAAGATTTACAACGCAAAAACAACTTAACTGACAACGCTATTTCGATTGGACAAAAATTGATTGTGAAGTAAAATAGGCGTTGATATTTTAGAATTAGAAATACTTTATAAATAGTAAAAATATGATATACCAAAGAAGCAGTCAGCTTTTTGCTGAAGCGGAAAAAGTAATTCCAGGAGGCGTAAATTCACCAGTACGAGCTTTTAAAGCCGTAGGTGGCACTCCAATTTTTGTACAAAGAGCGCAAGGCGCGTATTTATATGATGAAGATGGTAACCGATTGATTGATTACATTAATTCTTGGGGACCTATGATTTTGGGTCACGCTTACGAACCCGTTGTGGAGGCTGTAACCGAGCGTGCCAAATTAGGTACTTCTTTTGGAATGCCTACAGAGTTGGAAACTAAAATTGCTGCTTTGGCGGTTTCGATGGTTCCGAATATCGATAAAATTCGTTTTGTGAATTCGGGGACAGAAGCTTGTATGAGTGCCATTCGTTTGGCGCGTGGCTTTACCAAAAGAGATAAAATCATCAAGTTTGCAGGTTGCTATCACGGTCATTCCGATTCGTTTTTGATTGCAGCAGGTAGTGGCTTAAGTACTTTTGGAGTACCCAATAGTCCAGGTGTAACCGAAGGAACAGCTAAAGATACTTTGCTGGCTCGTTACAATGATTTAGAAAATGTTAGCGCTTTGATTGCTGCTAATCCCAATGAAATTGCAGCCATTATTGTAGAACCCGTTGCGGGAAATATGGGTTGTGTACCACCACTCAAAGGATTCTTAGAAGGTTTACGCGAGTTGTGTTCTGCTAACGGAATTTTATTGATTTTTGATGAGGTAATGACAGGCTTTCGATTAGCAGCAGGTGGTGTTCAAGAATTATATGGCATTCAAGCAGATATCGTTTGTTTTGGAAAAGTAATTGGTGGTGGATTGCCAGTAGGCGCTTTTGCTGCTCGTGAAGAAATTATGAATTACTTAGCGCCACTAGGTCCCGTTTATCAAGCTGGAACTTTATCAGGAAATCCGTTAGCAATGGCGGCTGGATTGGCAATGTTAGAGTCATTAAACAATGACAGAGCAGTATTTCAACGATTGGAAGAGAAAACCGCTTATTTAGAAGCAGGAATTCGTAAAGTACTTACAGCAAATGGTGTGGTGTTTACCATCAATAGAGTAGGTTCTATGATTTCGGTGCATTTTGATGCGGAGCCTGTTGTTGATTTTCAAACGGCTGCTAAAGGCGACAATGCAACCTTTAAAAAATTCTTCCACGGTTTGTTGCAAGAAGGAATTTACATTGCACCATCGGCGTATGAGACTTGGTTTATTACCGATGCATTAACTTATGAAGATTTAGATGTGACCATTCAAGCTATTGATAAAGTATCGAAGACTTTTTAAGAAATAGTAGCACAACAAAAAAGGGAGTTTCTTGCTGTAGAAACTCCCTTTTTTTATTAATAATCACCTTTATGTCTTCTTCTTTCTTCTCTTTTTTCGAGCATTTTTTCTTTTCTGATTTCACGGTCGTTCTCCCATTTAGTGTATTGTTCAGAGGTTAAAATCGACTTCATTTTCGCGTCAGTGGCTTCTTTTTCGGCTTTCATTTTTTTAGCCATTTCTTTTCTTTCTTTAGCAGAAGCCAGTAATTGTTTGTCTTTTTTGGCTTCTCTTTTGGCTTTAAATTCGGCTGCTTTTGCGCTTTGTTCTGCTAATAATTTTTTTACTTCTTCTTGTTGTTTGGCATTCAAGTTCAAATCCGTAGTCAATTTGTTTAAATGTTTCTCCTGACGTTGTTCTGGAGTCAATTTTTCCATTTGGTCACGATTGGGTCTTTCTCTTCTTTGCTGTGCCACACTGCTTAAACTTACTACCAATAAGGCAGCCATAATTACTTTTTTCATCTTACTTTCGTTTTTTTGATTTATACTGATAAGATGACGTTTAAAGAAAAAGGTTTAATGTTAACAAAAAATTAGCGTCTTAAGTGCTTGATTTTGAAAAAGCCACCGCGATTTTCTTCTCGTAACATAGAATGCTGAACAATGAGAATTCCTATGGTAATCAGATTTTTCAATTCATAAAAAGCGATATTTCCTTGATAATTTTGTTCGAGTTCTAGGAGTTCTTTTAGCCAATGTTTTAACTGTTTTTTGGCTTTCTTCAAATCGTGATTGTTTCTCACGATTCCTGCGTGGCTTCGCATCAAAAGTTGCAATTCACTTTTTATTCGACTCAACACAGAGTTCGTAATCAAAGGCAAACGGTCTTTGTAGGTTTTAGAGTAAACGGATGTTTTGCTTACTTCTAGGTCAGGGTTTTCAGAAAGGTAATCATAAATTGCATTGGAATAAACCAAAGCCTCTAGCAGGGAGTTAGAAGCTAACCTGTTGGCTCCGTGCAAACCCGTTCTAGAGCATTCACCGCAAGCAAAAAGACGTTCTACAGAAGTCTTACCATTAGCATCGACTACAATTCCGCCACAAAGATAATGTTGAGCAGGCACGACAGGAATCCAATCTTTTGTGATGTCGATACCAATGCTTTTGCAATGTTTATAAATCATTGGGAAATGAGCGATAAACGCTTCCAAATCCAAGTGAGTACAATCTAGGTAAACACAAGCATCTCCTGATTTTTTCAATTCAAAATCGATACTCTGCGAAATAATATCTCTTGAAGCCAATTCTTTTCTTTCGTCATAATCTTCCATAAAACGGCGTCCGCTTTTGGTGCGTAGATAGGCGCCAAAACCGCGAACAGCTTCTGAAATCAAAAATTGAGTTCCTGATGCATTATGAAATAAAGCTGTGGGATGAAATTGAATAAACTCCATTTCGGTGATAGTGGCGTGAATACGATTTGCCATTGCGATTCCGTCGCCTGTCGCAATAATGGGATTTGTGGTATGTCCGTATACATTTCCTATGCCGCCAGTGGCTAGCAAGGTATAATCGGCAAAACAAGGAAAAATAGTTTTGTCTTTTTGATTCAAAACTTGAACACCCAAACAACAATTATCTTCTGCAATCAAATCGATAGCAAAATGATGGTCAAGAACCGTGATATTTTCTTTTAAATAGACTTGTTGCAAGACAGCGCGTTCAATTTCAAAACCCGTTTGGTCTTTATGATGTACCACTCGACTTTGTGAATGACCGCCTTCTTTTCCTAAATCAAAATTGCCTTGTGAGTTTTTATCAAATTGTGCTCCCCAATTGATTAATTCTTGCAATCGTTTTGGTCCTTCGGTGATGACTTTTCGAACCACGGTTTCGTCGCACAAGCCATCGCCACAAATTAGGGTATCCTGAATGTGTTTTTCGTACGAATCTTCTATTTTATCGGTTACGATAGCAATGCCTCCTTGCGCATATTTCGTGTTCGATTCTTCAGCATTGGCTTTGGTAACGATTGTAATGTTTTTTTCTGGAAAGCGCGTGGCCATTTTTAGGGCAAAAGTTAGTCCTGCCACACCAGAACCGATAATTAAATAGTTGGTTTGTGTCATTAGTTGGAGAGTTCAAGCATACGTTCTATAGGTACTAAAGCGCGTTCTCTGATGTCTTCAGGAACGATGATTTCGGGGGTTTCGTGGAGTAAACAATCGTACACTTTCTGGAGTGTATTGACTTTCATATAACCGCATTCACTGCAAGCACAAGTGTTATCCTCTTCTGATGGAGCTGGAATCAAGATTTTATGCGGCACTTCTTGCTGCATTTTGTGTAAAATACCTGCCTCGGTGGCAACAATAAACTTATTGTTTGGACTATTTTTTACATACGTTATCATTCCAGCAGTGGAACCAATGTAATGGGCTGTTTTTAGGATATGCGTTTCTGATTCTGGATGCGCAATGATTTCGGCATCTGGATTTTGTTTGTACAATTCAACTAACTTGTCTAGAGAAAATGCTTCGTGAACCACACAAGAACCGTCCCAAAGCAATAGTTCTCGTCCTGTTTTTTGACTAATGTATTTGCCTAAGTTTTTGTCTGGAGCAAAGATAATTGGCGTTTCTTTTGGAACTGATGCAACAATTTTTAAGGCATTAGCCGAAGTACATACAATATCACTCAACGCTTTTATCTCAGCCGAACAATTCACATAAGTAATCACGATATGATTGGGATGTTGGGCTTTGAATGCTTTAAACAAGTCTGGCGGACAAGAGTCGGCCAAGGAGCATCCTGCATTGAGGTCGGGCAAAATTACTTTCTTATTAGGATTGAGTATTTTGGCTGTTTCGGCCATAAAATGAACACCTGCAAAAAGAATAATAGGTGCATCAACTTTGGTCGCTTCTTGTGACAAACCCAAGCTATCGCCAACATAATCAGCAATATCTTGTATGTCTGGCTCTTGATAATAATGCGCCAAAATGACTGCATTTTTTTCTTTCTTTAGGGCAACAATTTTTGCTTTGAGTTCTTTCATTTTACCTTTTTTTAGTATGTCATTTTATAAAGGGCGTGTAAAAGTATTTTAATCCTATTGGACTGCCAATGATAAATGTCAGGTTTAGAAGTGTTTCAAAAAGAGCGATTAGTTTAATTCCGAATCACTATTTGGATGTTGGCTGTGGAAAGGGATTCCGAATCTAATTCGCGGTGAGAATAGCCCATTTTTTCTAGGGTTGGAGCTTCATTTACAAAATACTGAATATAGTATTGGCCTTGATAGCCTTTTTGTTCCAAAAAACGAACCATTGCTGTGAGGTCTTCTTTAGAAATTAAGTCGGAGTGGATGGTGGTGCGCACTTCAAAAGGGACAGAATGCGAGAGCAGCAATTCGAGGGATTGTTCGAAAGTATCGAACAAATTGGATTGGGTGATTTTTTCGAAAGTGTTGGGTAAGGATTTAAAATCTAAGGCAACATAATCGATAGTTTTTTGTTGGAGTAGGGCTTGAAGTACTTTGGGTTTAGAACCGTTGGTGTCTATTTTTACTAGAAAGCCCATTTTCTTGACGGTTGCAATGAATTCAAGGCAGTTTTTATGCAATAGGCATTCGCCACCGCTGAAAACAACCGCATCTAGGAGGTTTTTTCGGGTGTGGAGAAAATCCAAGGCGTCTTGGAAGGTGAGTTTTCCTTTTCCTAAAACTATTTCGGGGTTGTAGCAATATAAACACCGCATATTGCAGCCCGCAAACCAAAGAATGCAGGCCGACTGATGCGGATAATCTAGTAAGGTAAAAGGTGTTATGCTGTAAATGGGCGTGCTAGCACTTACATTCATTGAAATGGGTGCGTTGTTTGTGTTCTCCTTTTTTGCCAATGTTGAAGCTTTCTACGGGACGATGATAGCCCATCACACGAGTGTAGACTAAACATTTGGTTCTGCGTTCTGGATGTTGTTCTAGAATGGGATGTGTTTTCATTATTTAAGGGTTTTAGATTGTTTATTGTTTGTTGTTTATTGTTGTTTAATGTTTTTGGATGTTTACAAAAGGGTACTTTGTGGCTCTTTAGCCCCGATCGCAGTGAAAATCCCCCGCTTTTTCTGCGGGGATTGTAGCGAAGAGCGGGACGGTGTGGGCTGAAAATGCCTATTGATTGCCGCTCCTTAATTTGCTAATTGTGCTTCTTTTTCTTTTTCGAGAATTAGGGCTTCATCGCATTTTGGGCAATACTCGTGTTCGCCGTTTAGGTAGCCGTGTACGGGGCAAACGCTGAATACGGGAGTCACGGTGACATAGGGCAATTTGAAATTGGAGATTACTTTTTTGACAAATTGTTTGCAGGCTTCGGATGAGCTGATTTTTTCGCTCATATATAGATGCAATACGGTGCCGCCGGTGTATTTGCATTGTAATTCGTCTTGTAGACAAAGGGCTTCGAATGGGTCTTCGGTGAAATCGGCTGGGATTTGAGAACTATTCGTATAATAAATATTGTCTCCTTCGCCCGCTTGATAGATGTCGGCAAAGCGTTTTTTGTCTTCTTTGGCAAATCGATAGGTGGTTCCTTCGGCTGGTGTGGCTTCGAGATTGTAGAGGTTTCCGGTGCTTTCTTGGAATTCTTTCATTCGGTTTCGGATGTGTTCCAAAATTTCGGCTGCCAGTTCGATTCCGGTTTTAGAGGTGATTTGGTCTTTTTTTTGAGTGAAATTGACAATCATTTCGTTGATTCCGTTGACACCAATGGTAGAAAAATGATTTCTGAAATGCGACAAATAGCGTTTGGTGTAAGGGTACAAACCGCGGTCGTACATTTCTTGAATAAAGACTCTTTTTTTCTCTAAAGTTGATTTTGAAAGGTATAAAAGATGGTCTAATTGTTCTAGCAAAGCGGTTTTATTTCCTTGATACAAATAGCCCAATCGCGCCATATTGATGGTCACAACTCCAATGCTTCCGGTCATTTCGGCACTTCCAAAAAGACCATTACCGCGTTTTAGCAATTCGCGTAAATCGAGTTGGAGGCGACAGCACATACTTCGAACGGCGTTGGGTTTGTAGGCATTTGGGTTTTCTTCTTTGTTACCATTTTCGTCAAGAACGTATTGGCTTCCAATAAAATTTTGGAAATAGGACGACCCAATTTTGGCGGTATTTTCGAATAGCAAATCGGTGTTTTCTCCATTCCAGTCAAATTCCTCTGTGATGTTTACGGTTGGAATTGGAAAAGTGAAAGGTTGTCCGTTGGCATCGCCCTCGGTCATTACAGTATAATACGCTTTATTGATGAGGTTCATTTCTGGCTGAAAATGCTCGTAACGCAACTCGGTTAACGTTTTTACTCCACGCGCTTGTGCACGAAGTAATAGGTCTTCGTTAGTTATTTTGTCAAAAAAATGAATGTCTTTTCGGGTTGGAATTTGAGTTTTCAAATCTTCGGGAACGACCCAGTCTAAGGTAATATTGGTAAAAGGGGATTGTCCCCAACGCGCTGGAACGTTTAAGTTATAGACAAAACTGCGAACGGCTTTCAGCACATCATCAAAGGATAAATTGTCTTTGAACACATAAGGCGCTAAATAGGTATCGAAGGAGCTGAAGGCTTGTGCGCCGGCCCATTCGCTTTGAAGAATTCCTAGAAAATTAGCCATTTGTCCCAGAGCTTCTCTAAAATGCGAGGGTGGTCTGCTTTCTACACGTCCGCGAACGCCATTGAATCCTTCGTTGAGTAAGACTCTCAAACTCCAACCTGCGCAATAGCCCGTAAGACAATCTAAATCGTGTATGTGAATATCGCCATTTCGGTGGGCGTATCCTTCTTGTTTGCTGTAGACTTTGTCTAGCCAATAGTTGGCAATTATTTTTCCAGCTACGTTGTTTACCAAACCAGCATTGGAGTAGGAGGTATTGGCATTGGCATTGATTCTCCAATCGGTTTGTTCAATGTATTCTTCAATAGTTTGCGTGCTGTCTACATAGGTGGTGTCTTCGTTAAGTCCGTTGATGTGTTCGCGTTGTAACTTTCGTGTATGTCGAAAGAGCATAAACGAACGCATCACATCAAAATATTGTTTTTCAAAAAGGGTTTTTTCTATGCAATCCTGAATTTCTTCTACGGCCCAAGTAGTTTTAGATTGAAGTTGTTCGAAAACACTATCTACTACTTTCTCGTCTATTGCCAATTGAACACTGTTGAAACTTTTTTCAATGGCATCTTTGATTTTGAATTCCTCAAAAGGTCGGTATCCTCCATTTCGTTTGATTACATATTTTTCCATAGTTTTTGAAAGTTTAAGTTTGCGTTTGTTGTTATAAATGAATAAGTGTTTTAATAAACAGTTAGATTTCAGAAGTTTAATTCTGAGATAGCGAACCAATTTTATTTTTATTGTAAATAATTTAAAATCAGTGGTTTATGTGAGTTGTGGAATTTGTATTTGGTAGTACTATTTTACGTCTAAATGCAAAATAGCGACCTGATATTTATCATATTTGACAATTTTTTATGCTCTTTTATTAACCGTCCTGAAGCCTTGTTTTGCTGTGTTTTTAGATGTTTTTTGAGGTGGATTGTTGATAAGTTACTTTGTTATTCTTTCATTATGTTTAAAAAAAAGAGCCGCGACAACGAATAAGAATAGGTATTTTTGTTAGTTCAAAATCTATACAATGAAGAAGAATTATATACTAGTTTTTTTGTTTTTGCTATCCTTAAATGGGATTTTTGCTCAAACTAAGGAATACCGAATACAATTTAAAAGTGGAAAAGAATTACAAAAGTTCTTGACGTATTCTAAAAAGTCCTATCCTTTGGTAAGCGCGCATAGAGGAGGACCAACAGTAGGTTTTCCAGAAAATTGCACTCCAACATTTGCTAATACGATTCAGTATAATCCAGCAATAATCGAAACCGATACTGCACTATCCAAAGATTCGGTTTTGGTAATGATGCACGATGATAAGTTAGATAGAACCACGACAGGAACGGGATTGATTGGCAATTACACGTACAAAGAATTGCAAGATTTTTATCTAGAAGATACTCAAGGCAATCCAACTCCGTACAAAATAGAGACCTTGGATGAGGTATTGCAATGGGGGAAGGGAAAAGTAATTTATACCTTGGATGTAAAACGAGGAGTTCCTATGCGAAAAGTAATCGATGCGGTGCGTCGCAATAAGGCAGAAGCGTATTCCGTAATCATAACCTACAATGCCAATCAAGCAGCAGAAGTAGCGCGTTTAGCTCCCGATTTGATGATTTCTGTTTCAGCAAGAGGAAAAGAGGACGTAGAACGTATGGAAGCTTTGGGTGTGAAAGCAGAAAAAATGGTCGCCTTTGTAGGAACTTCGGACCCTAAACCAGAAGTGTATGCCTATTTACATAGTCGTTCAATCGCTTGTATCTTGGGAACAATGGGTAATATTGATAAAAGCGCAGCTGCAAATGGCGATGGATTGTATTATCAATTAATAGCCAATGGTGCTACTGTTTTATCTTCGGATAGGAGTAAAGAGGCAGGTATACAATTGATGAAATATGCAAAAGACAATAAGCTGAATCGTTTTGTTAAGAAGAACAATGATTTTATTCGTCGTTTTACGGCAGGTGTTAAGGTAGTTGAGATAGATGCTTTGGGTAGGTTATTGGTTCCTAAAGATTTGATAGGTTTTGCAAGTATTACCAAAGATGTTGTTTTTTCTTCGGCAGTTACTATTGTTGAAATCTGGGATAAGGATTTATATGAAAAATCAATAAATGGAGAAGATGTTGATTTTGCTGATTTGGCAGAGGATGTGATGGGTAATGTAAATGAAGGTAACAATGGAATATCATAATCCAGTTTTGCTGCTTGAATCAGTGGATGGCTTGAATATAAAACCTGATGGGATTTATGTAGATGTTACTTTTGGTGGCGGTGGGCATTCCAGAGAGATTTTAAGTAGGTTGGGACCAAATGGTAAATTGTTTGCTTTTGATCAAGATGAAGATGCTTTAGCAAATGCAATACAAGACGAGAGGGTTGTTCTCATTAATGAAAATTTCAGATTTATTAAACGTTTTTTGCGTTTTCATAATGTTAAAGCGGTCGATGGGATACTAGGAGATTTAGGTGTTTCATCTCATCAGTTTGATGTGGCCGAGAGGGGGTTTTCAACACGATTTGATGCCGAGTTGGATATGAGAATGAGTCAAAAGAATGATTTGAATGCGTATCGCGTGGTGAATGAGTATGACGAAGAAAATTTACGTAGGGTGTTTTTGGATTATGGAGAGTTGAAGAATGCTCCGGCTATTGCTAGAGTCATTTTGGAAGCAAGAGAAAAACATCCTATTAAAAATACAGAGGAGTTAAAACAGGTTTTGAGTCGGTTTTTACCAACTCATAAAAGTCATAAAATTTTAGCCCAAATGTACCAGGCAATACGCATAGAGGTAAATCAAGAAATGGATGTTTTAAAAGAGTTTTTGGAACAGTCATTAGAAGTTTTGAAGCCTGGGGGTAGGTTGAGTATTATCTCGTACCATTCTCTTGAGGATAGATTAGTGAAACGATTTATTAAAAATGGAATGTTTGAAGGAGAGCCAGAACGTGATTTTTTTGGCAACTTTTCTGTACCATTTCGAACCATTGGAAAGTTAATTGTACCCAATAACGAACAAATAAAAGAAAATAACAGAGCGCGAAGTGCTAAGTTAAGAATTGCAGAAAAGATATAGTATGAAACATGGTGTATATAGTATATTAAAAGCGCGGTTTCTTCTCGATGAGGATGCAATTAAAAACTGGCGATTTATCGTATTTATTATACTACTTGCTATTGCAATGATTGCCAATACACAAAGTTATGAACAAAAAGTCTTTAGAATTGCAGAGTTGACTAATGAAGTAAAGGAGTTGCGTTCAGAATTTGTGGACAGACGTTCGGAATTGATGAAATTAAAGATGGAGTCCACGATTGCTCAAAAAATGGAGGCAAAACAAATAAAACCATCAACGGTTCCTCCAGTTAAAATAAAAGTAAAAAAAGAAGAAGAAAAAGGATTTTTTAGTCAATTATGGCAGTAGAAGATAAACATATTTCAAATAGAATTTATCTAGTGGCTTTAGCTATGTTCTTGATGGCTGTGGCTATTGTTGTAAAATTGACTAATATTCAATGGGTAGAAGGGGCTCATTATAGAAAATTAGCAAAAGAAAGAACCGTTAAAAACTTTGTGATACCCGCTAATAAGGGTAATATTTATTCGGCTGATGGGAGTTTGTTAGCCACTTCAATTCCTAATTACGAGATTCGTTTTGATGCCATGGCACCTAAAACAGAATTGTTTCAAAGAGCGGTTGACTCTTTAGCCGATTCATTAGCCTATCTACTAGGCAAACCATCTCATTTTTATGAAAATGAATTGAGGAAAGCTAGGGCTAAACAGAATAGATACTTCTTAATTGCTCGTAATTTAAATTATACAAATTATGTTAAGATAAAAGGTTTTCCCCTTTTTAAAGAAGGAGCTAATAAAGGAGGTATTATTGTTGCGCAAAAAACTATTAGAGAATATCCTATTGGTAAAATAGCCGAAAGAACCATTGGTTATGAAAGGGTTAAGCCAGACCACACACATGATGGAAAAGGTATTGAATGGGCTTATAGAAATTATTTAAATGGGAAAGATGGTAAAATTCTAAAACAAAAAATAGCTAAAGGACAATGGAAACCAATTAGAGATTTGAATGAAGTAGATCCAGTAGATGGGTATGATGTTATTTCTACAATTGATGTTTTTATTCAAGATATTGCACATCACGCTTTGTTAAAACAATTAGAAGAATACGAAGCAGAACATGGTTGTGTAAGTGGTTTCATGTTTGCACATCCACAAAGTAAATATTTTGATCTGGGAAAAATTGGTAATGACCAGATTGTTGATTATGCCAACAGAAGAGGCTTACCAATAGAGTTAGTGAAGAAGTTTTTGAAAGTTGTATGATGCTTTGGCATCGTTATTTTTTGATTCATGATAGCAAAAATAATAATTATAATCATATTAGCGATAGTGCTCCCCGACTTATATATCGATTTGCATTATCTCAGACATAGGACAAATTACAACCTATGGAAACGAATCGTATGGTGGATACCAACTATTATCATAATTGTCATTAGTATTTGCTTCGCATTAAGTAAGAAATTTGCTCCCGACGACATGCGAATCTTGGTGGGGTATTTAATGCTACTAGGAATATTTGTACTTCCAAAGATCATATTTTCAATTTGCTCATTTCTGGGTTGGAGACATTGTGTGTTTCACAAAACACACTTTAATTGGGGAAATGTAATAGGACTATTTCTTTCTTTTATATCTGTAATCATGGTTGTTTACGGATTCACAATTGGTCCTAGAAAATTGAATGTTGTGAATGTCGAAATACCAATAAAAAGACTTCCACAAAGCTTTAACGGACTCAGAATTGTTTTATTCTCTGATGCCCATATTAACTCTTTCCACAATATTATGGAAGACCGCCTTATAGATGACATTGACACTATATCAGCTCTTAAACCTGATATTATTTGCTTTGCAGGAGATCTACAAGACATTCAGCCTTCGGAACTTTATCGCTACAAAAATATACTATCGCAAGTATCGTGACTGGGAAACAAATAATATCAGGTTTAAGAGCTGATATAGTGTCAAT